>Ga0209211_10000040_pt1 | contig 295221 bp, 276 predicted proteins | sample RifGroA2_FD_183992 | JGI IMG/M metagenome (GOLD analysis project Ga0209211, IMG submission 183992) | Groundwater microbial communities from Rifle, Colorado, USA - Groundwater A2 (SPAdes) (version 2) | ecosystem: Environmental > Aquatic > Deep subsurface > Groundwater | place: Rifle, Colorado...
TATTCTTTCTTTCATTTCCAACAAACTATTTAATTGATATTCTGTCATTGGGATTGGGTTTAGGTTATGCACCAAAAACCTAATCCCTTCTTTTATAAATGGAAACTAATTCGCTGATACTTACACGAAAGTTCTTGATTGGTGATTGTCCTTTTTAAACCAATTTCAAGATCAGCCTTTTGTAAAGAGTTGTTCCAGCCGCCAAATCTTCTCATGTATGTCATTGAGTGATATTTTCCATTGGCGTCATATTCTTTACGAGTCATTTTTTGTTTCTGCAAAAGTCCAGCAACTCTTTGCAAATCTGCAATAAGTTCTTTGTCGTCTGCATATATCGCGTTTGCTCTTAATTTGAAATCCATAGTTTTATTTTAGGGTAAAAATTGCAAATGGCAGATAACGTTTCGGCATATACGATGTTGCGTTAGTAATATGGACGAAACGAAGTGTAGTCGTATATGCCGTGTTATATGATGTTTTATTTTTTTAATTCTAATTTTCCTAATGACCAAATAATAAAATCTAATATTTTTGTATCCGATACTTTCTCAGTATTAACATTAAATTTCTGTCTAAATTTTGAGATGACTTCTTTTATTTTTTCTTCCTTTTTTAATTCAGTATAATAAATTTTTAAAGAATCATATATTTTAATGCATGAAGCAATTTTTGCATCTCTGCCCACACCACTCACTCCCATGCTAAAAATTTTACCAACCTCTGAATCAAAAATGGGAAAATCATTATCAATTGTGTGTAATAATTTTGTAGCAAAACTAAATTGTATAGTGTTATTGTTCCTTAATGTTGGAATTTCATATAGCTCCGATAGAATAGATTCTAATTTAGTTTGTTTGCTAGCCAATAATTCAAAATAATGATTTTTTATTTTGTCTGACAACCCTGCATTGTCCAGTCTGTAATATGATCTAAAAACAAACTGGAATACAAAATTATTCAAAATATCTCCTTTCGTATGTTCATTTTTTAAAAACAGGTAAACATCAATACTCTCAAAATTTAGATTGGATAATATCTCATCTTGTTGCTCAAAAATCTTTTTTATTATTTGGTCAATTTCCATTTAATTAGAATTAAAAAAATAAAATTTCATATAACGTACGCGTGTATGAGATGTTACGACCGTAGGGAGTAATATAGGTGAAGCGAAGCGTAACCGCATACACGCTGTTATATGATGTTATTTTTCCCGCTCTTCTTCATCCAGTACCTGCTATAATTTCTTATCAACACTCCAAATTCCAGGTAATTCCAGTAATGCCTTTCTCATGGCAGACCTTATAACCCCCATATTCTCAATTAGATAAGCAGGTGGATATTCTTTACCCATTTCGAGCACACCGTTTGTGTTTCTTATAACAGCTTGGTCTACCATTGAGAGAAAATTTTCCGACCATTCTCTGTCAGCAACACGGCAATTTGCGTTGCCTTTTTGAGGACATTTTTTGCAGACTTCATCATAAGTATCTGTTAGCTTTACTGTTCCGACTTGCTCTTTTAGAATGGACAGAACAGTATCTACTAGATGATCTGCAAATTGCTGGCCTTCTCCTCGTCCAATTAATTTAAATTGCAGTGATTTCAGATTGCGAAATAAATTTTCTCGAAATTCAGATTTGTGTGCGCCTAAAAAATGTAAACGTGAGAGCGTAAACAAATGGTGTGCTCGAAGTTCCATTGGTTTATCCGCCTGCTCGTCGAATTGTGGACATTCTGGATTCATAGATTAGGGAAAAATAATTTCATATAACTAGTGTTTATGCGAACTTTTTACTGAAAAGTTTGCATAAACATGGTGATTAAGAACGATTTCATCGCGATTCAAAGATAATTTAAGAATTATTTAAGAATTGTTTAAATTTATTTAATGATAGGCGTGTAAAATCCGGGGCGCAAGGGTTTTTGGCTTTAAATTTAACCTCATGCAAATATGGAAAAAACTTTTGATGAAATCGGTTTATATAAACAATATCTCGATTGGACTGCTCGTGAACTGAAAATACGCAATTATAGCAAAAGAACCGTGGAAGCATACGCGACGGGACTTAAAGAATATTTTAAGTTTATTGACGCACAAAGTGGAGAAAAAATGTTATATCTGTGCGAACCTGAAGATGATTTTATTAAAAATTTTCTTTTGTACAAAAAGGAGCATGATTGTTCGCCTAAGACACTAAATGTTTACCTGAGTGCTATCAAATTCTTTTATAAAGAAATCCTGAATAAACCGCATGTAATAAACGTAAAATTCGCTAGACGAAATAAAAAATTACCTGTTGTTTTATCACATTCGGAAATCATGGATATTATCGGAACTCTCAGAAATTTGAAACATAAATTGGCAGTATCTCTCGCCTACGGCTCGGGCCTGCGAGTCAGCGAGATCACAAACCTCAAACTGCAAGATCTGGACTTTAATCAAAGAGTGATTTATGTGCGACAAGGCAAAGGCGCAAAAGACCGCATTACCGTTCTCCCGTCCGCTATCATTGATGATTTGCGAAATTTTATAGATAATTATCGCGCTGATCGGTCTCTTCCACGGCCATGCACACAATCTCAATCACAGCCCCAGCCCAATTTTTTATTTTTGAGCCAAAGAGGCGGAAAGCTCACCACCAGAACAATTCAAAAAGTTTTTAAAAGTGCTTTATATCGTGCCGGAATAGACAAGCCCGCATCTTTTCACTCCTTAAGGCACAGTTTTGCAACACATCTCGTTGAAAATGGCATGCAACTCAATATTTTACAAGAACTGCTTGGTCATAGCAGTATCCGAACAACCCAAATTTACACGCATTTATCAAAAGAGTGTTTTTTGAAAAATTTGAATAGTCCGTTATGAATATAAAGCAACCGCTTCGCTATTGCTCTGTTGCACAAGGGAAAAACTGAAAAAGTTTGAAATAAGTTTTCGCTTCGCTCGACTAATTTCTGCACTTTTTCTCCTACGTTCCGGAAACGCTAGATTCGCATTTCCTGCACTCCGAACCGTTTTTCTCGCATGTAGATGGCGGAGAGGGAGGGATTTGAACCCTCGCGGGGACTAACGCCCCCCTACAGGTTTAGCAAACCCGCCCCTTCAGCCTCTTGGGTACCTCTCCGTATAAGTTTATTCGAATGAGTTTGCTATTTCCAAGTGGCATTTCGGATTTTAGCTCAAAATCGCGCCTATAACAACATATTTTTTGCTCGCGCTTAGCGCGCATTTTCGCATATATCAAAAAGAAGCTCCCGAAGGAGCCTCTTAAATTGTAAAGAACAAATGTGAATCTAATTCTACGGATAATTCTTTCTAAGTCAAGTCGAATTTAAACTTTTGAGCTTGAGCTCCAAAAATGCCTCCGTCCCCAGCTCCACGCGAGCAAAAAAACGAAGACTGCAATATATGCAAATAAAGTCCCGAGCCAAATTCCGTATTTTTCAAATGTCAAAACAGCAATATACATGTGCAAAATATAAACAAGTGCGCCGGGAAAAAATACAGATTTTGCTACAGAAGGTATTACACTTTTGCCTTGCAAAAGATAATAGATAATAAACATCGATGTGAAAATAATTGGAAACGCGGACGCAACGCCTCCCCAAACATTTCCTAAAGTTTTTGATAGAATAAGAATAATCGCGATTACAGACCCGCCCAAAAGTCCGCGCAAAAGTATGTGTTTGGCATTCATTGGATAAACCTTGAACTTATCAACTTGCGGCAATTTCCTGACGACCAAATATGGAATTATTATTCCAGGCAAGCCATATAAAACCGATATCAAAAACGTGCTTGGCGGATACAATATTATAAAAAACGCAGATACGAAAAATGCTAAAAATCCTCCAAAAAGTGCTGTTACTAAGCCAAAAGATGACAACGCCGCAAAAACTCCAACAAAGAAAAAGTCTGAAAAAAGTGCAGCCGGAACAACCGTCGCAACGCGAACCGCGTCGGCCGTAGTTGTCGCAAGTCCTGTAAAAAATACGCCAAGTGCGCAAGTTATTGGCAAAGCCAAAACAACGCCGCGCCAGTATGCGTTCAAACGCTCCCCAATCAAAGTTTGCATTGCGATCACAATGCCGCCGACAAGGAAGGAGACGAGGACTTGGATTTGGAAGATGGACATTTTAGAGGTGTCGCTTCGCGACGTTTTATTTATATCCGCCTGTGTTCGCCTACGGCGAACGGCGTGTTGGTGGGCAGGGAGAGATTTGAACTCCCGAAGACCGGAGTCAGCAGATTTACAGTCTGCCCCATTTGGCCACTTTGGTACCTGCCCATAGCGAAAATATTATTTCACATTTTGATTAATAATCAAGGCTTGATATAATTAGGCAAAATATTTTAAATATGAGTGCATATAATTTCCTTCTCAAGAAGACAAACATAAAAACCGGCAAACAGCTGATTTTCTATCTAACATGCATGTTTTTTTCCATGATTTTCAGCATGGCAACGGTAACGATCACGCTTTGGCTCAATGCGCATTTTGAGATCATTTTTATAGGAATTTTCATGTCGCTGTCCAATCTGGTTTCAACTCTCATGGATGTTCCGATCGGCTATCTTCAAAAATTGATGCCTAAAAGAATTATTTTGATATTTGGAATTCTTTGCATTATGGGCTCTATGGTCATCTTTATCATGGCCGCACAAGTAACGTTTATAGCCTTTATTGCGGTTTTGATATATGGCTGTGCTTATGATTTTCATCACATCACGATGACTTCATATATTCTCAATATATCCTCGCCTGAAGAATATTCTCAATCTCTTTCACAAAAAAACGTTGCCGACTCTCTTGGCTTACTTATTGGGTTACTGCTTGCAACTGTTATTAATTTTATAACTTTTTTCGACAATTTGCCGTTCGTATTTATTCTTGTCGTATCAGCGTTCTACCTTCTTTTCATAACTGTAATTTTTGACCAGGCCGAATACGATACGTCGCTTGATCAAATGGATTCAGATATGGTTTTAAACAAGCTATCTCCTGCGGAAATGGCATCAGGATTAAAAGGATTTTTCATTTCTTCCGCGATAACCGGATTAAATAAAATAGAAGAATCCGCCGAATCTTTGAAGGACAAAATGTCTAATAAAAATGTCATTATTTTGAAACAGGTACAACCGACAATGGCTGAGAATAAAGAAAGCATGATTGAAGGGATGAAGGATTCTTTCAAAAGTCTATTTCATATTTTCACACCGGAGCCGCAATGGCCGCTTGTTTGGGCAACAAGCATAGCAATGTTTTTTAGCCTCTGGGATACGTTTGTATCGACCTTTGTTCTTATTTACGTTGTTGATAAGGTCATTGAAGCAAATCACGTAAATCCAATGATGTCCGGAGTAATAATCGCTTTAATTGGAATGCCTTTATTCATTTGCCAGATCCCATTCTCGAAACTTGCGGATAGGTTTGGTAAACCGTTTTTTATTTATGCCGGCTCATTAATTTCATCGATCGCAATAGCCATGCTCGGCTTTTCAACTGATTTGGCGTGGGTTATTCTTGCCGGTATGTTGGCAAGCATTGGTTATGCGGCTGCTTTCCCGGCCGTACAAAGTTTCTTCGCACAAAAATTTCAACAATATTATGCGAAGTCTCATAATACAAATGAAATAGATACAAATGTTTCCGCCGGACCACTGCAAACAATCGTTGATTTTGGCGATGTAATTGCGCAAATAGCAGGTGCCGCTTTAATCTCTATAATAGATTTTGGACCAACTTTTATGGTTTTGGGAGTCGTCCTTTTCTTGTTCTTCGCGGTAGGCCTTGCCGGAATTTCATTGGTTTTAAAACCTATTTTGGAAGCTGGAGAATCGCCGGTGAAAGCTGAAAATACGCAAAATCCACCGGACGCTTTGCCGCCTGCGCAAGCACCAGCTAGCACTGCTTAGTCAACCGCTACACTATCATTCGCTATTGCCATTGCTTCTTCAAGAAGTCCCGTTCTAACAATTTCATCTTTCCTAAGCCTCATCTCTCCTTTAGGCTTTTTCCCATCACGCTCAAGTTCTTTTCTTTTAGCTTCAAGCGCTTCTGCCAAATTCTTTCTTCCATCATCGTCTAAAAATTCATGATACTCCATTCGAATAACTCCAAGTAACCCCGACGCTCTCCTGACCATTCTTTTCACGCCCTCAAGCCCTTCGTCAAATGTCATTAAATCTCTACCTCGCTCTCTTCTGCCTGTTACAGCCTGCATGCTATCCACAGCCTCAACCAATCTACCGGCCCTCACCGCATGTTCATCGCTATGTCTATCGTCTGTATTTGGAAATCTGAATCTTCTTGCTGCGTGATGCCCTCCGGCTGCAAGAAAAGTATCATGATGTATTCCACGCCTATCCAGGCGTTGTCTTGTCCAAATCACATGTGCGTTATAAAAATCTCGCAGCGTAACACCTTCAGGATTCAACCTGTTTATAACCTTGCGAGTTTCTTGAAATATTAAACTCGCTTCGGTACGTGTTATGCGCTTTTCCCTTACAAGATGATTTAAAAACATTGATAACTGTATCTTTGATGGACTCCCTTTCTTCGGATCGTCTGTCTCCGCTATTTCCATAAATTCCGGCCTGCTAAAAACTAATCCATACACTATAACGAATGGATTTTTCCCGTCTTCATAACTAACGCCGGGCGGACCACACTTACCAATGTCGTGCAAAAGAGCCCCTGTTGCAATCGCACTTTTGTCCAGCCCTACAGTGCTTTTTCCGTCCATTGATGGAGCTGTAATAATTCCTGTATTTTGTAATACATGGCTCACTCCAACGCCAACGGCGAGGCTATGAGAAAAATGCGGTGTATCCCCCAATTTAACCAAGTTTTCAATTAAATCCCTTGGCACCCTTTTCAGTCCCAGCTCTCCTATTGCCCTTTTAACCGCACTCATTCTTTGCCCGGTGTTTCAAGTGGCCCAAATTTCATATATAATCACTTATGATTTAAATTTTGTAGAATATAGTTTATGATAAAAATTAAAAAAGTCAAGAGCGAAATCCGTGTTATGTCAATCAATCTTTTAAGCGACGTCAAAAAAACCGTTCCTTTAAAAATCTTCAGCTCTTTTAAAATTGGCGGAAATGCAAAATATTTTTATGAAGCAAAGACTGTTTTGGGGCTTAAAAAAGCCTTAAATTGGGCTAAAAAAAATAAAATAAAATATTTTATACTCGGCGGTGGAAGCAATGTTTTATTCTCTGATAATGGTTTTGATGGGCTCGTTATTAAGTTGAATTTTAATAAAATAAAAGTTGTTGGTGAAAAAATTCACGCTGAATCGGGCGTGAATTTGGGGCTTGTTGTTGGTGCGGCTTTAAAAAACAATCTCGTCGGGATTGAGGATTTAAGCGGAATTCCTGGCACAATCGGTGGAGCGATTCGCGGAAATGCAGGAATAAAAACTTGCTGGATTGATAACTCCATTGAAAGTGCAAAAATTTTTGATGTCGCAAAAAATAAAATTATAACTTTTCGAAAAAAAGATTTTAAATTCGGATATCGCGAAAGCATTTTAAAAAAAAATAAAAACCTGATTTTAGTTTCTGCGGTTTTAAAATTAAAACGCGTAAAAGACACTTCCTCTGCGACTAGTCGAATCAAGGAATTAGCTTTAAAAAGAGCGAAATCACAGCCTCATGAGCTAAGCGCCGGATGCATTTTTATGAATCCAACCAAAAAATATAAAGGAAAACATGTCGGTGCCGGCGAACTTATTGATAAAGTCGGACTTAAGGGAAAACGCATTGGCTCTGCTGAAATTTCAAACATTCACGCAAACTTTTTCATTAATAAAGGCAATGCAACTTCAAAAGATATGCTCGCTTTGATCAATTTGGCAAAAAGCGAGGTTTATAAAAAATTTAAAATTCGGCTTGTAGAAGAGATAGAAATCGTTTAGAATAGGTCCTTATTTTAAAATATGGGATCAAAAAGTCCAACAATTTTAGCGGGGCCCTCTAGCGCACCGCGAACTGTCACAACTGAACCCGCGCACAATAGAACAGACAGAGAAATTATTGATGAAATAGATCGACTTTTAAAAGACACGCATGATCTGGATGCTCTTACTGCTGTCCTTGATGAAGCTCTCAATCTTGCCGATGGAATCTCAAAACCAAGAAGAAAAAAAGCTGTTATAGATAGGCTGAACGACCCATCAGTGATTGTAATGAAATATAAGGCGGAATTTGATTTTTATATAAAAATGGCTTATTCGGATTTGAGTTGTAAATGCGCGGAAGACCTGGCAAGAGTTGATGATTCCATGAAAAAAGCCTCCGAGATCCTTGAAAGAATTAAAACTGAAGTTGAAACAAAATATCTTGATAGAAAAATTTACGAAACCGCTCTTGATGAACTTCGACGTTTGAGATTAAAACGTCTCGAAACTTCGACCCAGCCCAAAGACCAGTCCCCTGAAGAAAAAGATGAAGCCATCCTACTCAGGATTGATAGAATGCTTAGCTACGCTCCGCGTTTGGAAACTCTATCGCGAGATATTGATATTATCCGCAATGAACTTGTTCCTCAAATTTCGGATGAAGATAAAAAAGGAGCTGTTTTAAGAAGAATTGACAACCCGAATATCGTCACAAACATCTGCATGAAAGAATTTGGATTTTGTGCCGAATCCCTTGGTTCATGTTTAAAATTTAGAGATTTAACCAGGTCCGGATACTTGGCTAGAAAACTCCGCGAAATTGCAACGCAACTTCCGGACGAATCTGCACATGCCGCCACATTAGCGAAAGTAGAAGAATTTGAAGAAAGATATGCGCAATTGAAAAGTTCTATTGAAACTCCCTCATCTTCTTCTGCTGTAAATGAAAACTCTGCGTTCACAAGAAAAAGAATTACTATTGTTCTTGCCGGAATTGGCGCTCTGATGATTGCGATTGCGGCTGCCGGCTCTCATTCTGAAAAAACTAAGCAAACCGAAGATCCTCAAAATGCCACACAGCCTTTGCCGCCTGAAGACCCTATTAATATTCCATCGATCAAAGACTATCTGTTTGCAGATACCGCATTTCGCGATGGTGAGCTTTGTGCAATATATAAAACTTTAAATCCAAATAGCGATACTCCTGAAATTTTCATACCTCTTCGTATTTTATCTAAAACAGCAATTCGATAAAACCCTTTCTTGACGCCATTTTTGTTTTATACACATTGCACTTGACAAGTGAATGAGTATTTGCTATAAATATATCCTTATTAAATTAAAGCAATAAAATATGAGCGATAAAGCGCCTGAATATCTTAAAGATCTTGGCTTGAGTGACCAAGTTTTTAATGAATCCGATATGCTGGCATACGGCGTATTTGAAGCGTCTGAAATGAGCGATAGCGACAAAACTGCTGCAAGAGCGCATTATGTTGCCGCCATAGCTCTTATTTATAATGCTATTGAAGATTTCTATGCCGTGCATTCGGCTGGAGAAAAGCTCGATGCGGCTCATGCCGTAACTAAAAGCATCAATTCTCCTGAGCTTAAAAATAGAGCCTTGCAACTTATAACGCTTGTTGCCACTATAGTTTCATCGGGCAATGTCAACAACCAATTGGACTCCATCGGAAACTTTATTAAAGTCGAATCTGCCCACCATAGCGCTTTACTCCCCAGCTCATCCGCTGATGCTCTTGGAATAATCACTAAGTGCGAAACTGATGTTAATTTTTCCGGCACTGATGCCGCTGAATTAAATTCTGCAAAAGTCGCATTACTTGGTCTTTCAAAGCTGGTTGCCTCTAAGGCCACCACCACTAGCGCATCCGGAACCGATCTTGCCGATGCATGGTTGAAAGATCCTGATGCCAGTAATTTCTTTCCTGAAGACGCTATCCAAAACAAGTTACTGGCTGCCACCGGCGAACGTAGCAAAACCCCTGTTATTGAAAGGATTGGACTTATTGCACAAGCTGAAGCGCTATTAAGTACGATTGAAACGCTCGAACAAGCCAACATATCAAAAAGTTTAATTGATAAAGCTAAGAGCGAGATATTGTTAAGAAGCGTTGAAGAACTACGAAAAGATGTAGCGAAAAATGTTAGAGACACGGATGGGATTTCCGCTAAACGCCATATAGCAAAAGCAAAACTCTTGCTTGAACTTATGCCCGAAGGACCTAATAAAAGATCTGCGATTCAAAAAATCGCAAGCGCTGAAAAGACTTTTGGCTCTACCGCTGCTGATGAGTCCCATGAGACTAAAAGTATTAGTTTGCCAAATGACGATGGTAATTTTGATGAATTTGATGATAACGCTTTCGTGGGATCACGCAAGCCTTTACTTAGATACGCAGCTCTTTTTGGTTTACTTGCTACGTTTGCAGCTGTTGTTGCCACACATACGGATGAAATTGGAGATGCGTTATCGGCAATAAGAGCCAGAATGTCTGAAAGTAGTGAAACCGAAAAAGCCGCTACACATCAAGCCATTGGAATACTTGATGATGCGTTAAGAGCTGGAGCTGAAAAGACCGGTAACGACGTATCTTCACTTGCTCCAATTTTATCCGGCAAAACAGCTCCTGTTGCTGCTCCAGTTGAACCTCCTGCGCCTTCTATCGTGGCCCCTGCAGTTCCCGCGGTCCCTACAGAAGAACCAAAGCCTGCTGTAGTTATTGCTCCTCCGGCTCCTGCTCCTGTTGCCGCTCCTGTTGCTGTAGTAGTGCCTGAAGAACAACCTGTGCAACCTGCTGCCGTTACGCCTGAAGCCAATGAAAACGTACCAACGTTCAGACAAATCGATACAGCTCTCATTCACTTCGGATATAACAATGAGGGCAAGCTTGTTGCAACCGGAAAAATGGATTTCAGAAGAACAAATGGAACATTTGAACTTGTTGATAGAGATTTTCAAGTAGACGGTGTGTCATATATCAAATTTAAGGTCACGTCAAAAACAACAGGAAAAGCTGTTGAAATTTTCGTTCTGAGCCCTGCTGAAATACCAAAACAAGAAATTCTCGAACGTGCATCGGGCAACGACACTTTCACCGTCCCTGTTTATACTTTTTCGAAAAGCAAGTCTTAAAGCCACGTTTCAAGCCGTAAAATTAAAGTGCAATAAGATAGTTGCATTATTTATCTTCGTATCTTATAATTGAGAAAGTTTAAAATTAAAAATTTACAAATATGACAAAAACTCTCAAACAAGTCGCACTCGTCGGTATCTTTATGGTACTCGGCTTAGCACTTGCAGGTAATGCTTCAATTGCCTTAGCGGCATTTGGCATTGAACAAGCTCAAATTGGCGCCGTAGCTTCCGCCACAAACAATTCAGGTGATCTTCGTGCCCTTGCAATCACCATCATCAACTATGTTCTCGGGTTCCTGGGGCTTATCGCTGTTGCCATGATCATCTTTGGAGGTATTACTTATGTCACCGCAGCAGGTGAACAAGGTAAAGTTGATAGTGCGAAAAAAATTATTATGTACGCGGTTGTCGGTCTTATCATCGTCATCCTCTCATACGCAATCGTCTCCACCGTTCTTAAAGCGGGTACAGGCTCGGAAGGGATTGGCGTGGCTCAATAGTAGATCGAATTGATTTCGAAATTTGACCCCGCTCAAGGAATTGAGCGGGGTTTTTTATTTGGCTACACGCTCGCTTTTTATCCGCGATTTATTCGGCCGGGCAATAAGCCTTTTCCTTAATAGAAGTAATATTGGCGCTTTTTGCCTTTTTGCGCTCCAGAATGTCATTTATGATGATTTTTTCAGGCGTAATCTCGATTATTTCGGAAGATGGTAAAAGTATCTCATTTATATGAAAGAGCCCTAAAAACGACTTTGCAATGGCTAATTTTGTCATGCATGTACTGCCAAGATTTATCGCATAATCATAAACCCTACCGACAAATATACCGGACTTTGTAAAAACCTTATTCCCAATTATCTTTTTATTTTCCGAAAGAATATTTTTGATTTTTATTATGTCGTCAGCATCACAGATGGCATCCATTTCAGAAATCATAACCGGCATTGCAAGCTTTAATATATCGATCGCCGGAATTACTTTTTTAAATCCATTATCCATTGCAATTCCCTCAATCTTGCCATTGCTTGGATTCACGATAAAATCCGCAACTGCGCCAACAAGCGCGCGCTCACTTTCGCTTAAGATTGGTGCTCCAACGAATTCTGAGTGAAATTTCTCCGCCATGTTCCGTATGCAAATTATATCTATTTTATATATTTATTATATCATTTTTATATGCTAATCCCACGTCACATACGTTTTATAAATTTGTTAATAAAAGTTTATATAGTTTTAATGTCGATGTGATTTTATGTATGCATGAAAATTTATGCGTTTATAGATAGTCAAAATTTGAACCTTGCTGTGAGGTTGGCGGGATGGATTTTAGATTTTAAAAAATTTCGTATTCATCTAAAAGATAAATATAATGTTTGTAAGGCATATATTTTTATAGGTTATACTTCTAAAAATAAAGGTTTATATAAATTTTTAAGAAAAGCTGGTTATACTGTTGTTTTTAAGCCTACTTTAAGAGGTGAAAATGGTGCTATTAAGGGGAATTGCGATGCGGAGCTTGTTTTACATTGTGTTTCGGAGTGTGTGAATTTTGATAAAGCTATAATTGTTAGCGGTGATGGAGATTTTTATTGTTTGGTTAAATATTTAAAAGAAAAAGGGAAATTATTATCCATTGGCATCCCCAATAGAGATAAATATTCTGCTTTGTTCAGAGAATTTTCAAATAATCGCTTTTACATTACAGATCAAAGAAAGTTTCTTGAATACAAAAAGGAGAGGCATTGAGATAAGGACCAACCCTTAAACCTAGCCTCCCATGGTGATACGATTTAATTTTATTACGAGAAATTTGAGAAGTCAATAAAGGTGGATAAATTTTTGTTAAAAAATGTATGAAAAATAGCTGTCCTGCAACGATTCCTTTTGCGCTATTTGCAATAGGGTTTTGCTGGTCTTCTGTTTTCGTAAAAGGCTTAGATTAAATTTTGTGTGCACAAGGGAAAAACTGAAAAAGCTTGAAATAAGTCTTCACTTCGTTCGACTAATTTCTGCTCTTTTTCTTCTTCGCTTCAGATACGCTAAATACACGTATCCTGCGCTACGAACCGTTTTTCTCGCCTTTTTATTATATGCGCCTGTGTTCGCCTTGCAGGCGAACGGCGTGTGGTCGGGGTGCACAGACTTGAACTGTGGGCCTTCTGCTCCCAAAGCAGACGCGCTAGCCAACTGCGCTACACCCCGACGCGGTCAAACTCGAAACATGAAGCACAAAATCCAAAAGGTCATTGTGCGCTGGCTATTTTATCATATTCTTTTTTAATTTCCAGTGTTAATTTTTCGGTCAACCTTTCTTCAGCTAAACTGCGCTCGTGGTCATATCCAAAAACATGCAATAAACCATGTATAAAAAGCGTAACAATTTCCTCTTCAAAACTGTGTTTTTGCTCTTTTGCCTGCCTCTTTGCCGTATCAACTGAAATAAAAACCTCACCAACGCTGTCCATAAATTCATCTATTCCAAGCTCATATGGAAACTGCGCCTTTTCAAGATAGCTAAAAGACAAAACATCAGTTGGCTTATCCATGTTCCTATGTGAAAAGTTCATCCCGTGCATCTCCTCGTCGTTTATGAAAATAAGACCAATTGAAGCGTCTTTAAAACCCGTACCGTGACTTATTTTATCGCCAATGATCTCCTCAGCGGCCGATATTGCACTTTCAAAAATTTTTGATGAAATCTTTTCCTTTGTTTTGTTGAAAAAATCCAGTTTAAGCATATACGTGTTATTTTACCCATAATCCATCATACACCTCCCACTCTTTATCACTCGTTTCCTTATTCAAATAAATTGCGACGCCCAAAAACGAGTTCACTTTGCTTCTTGAGTTATTAAGCCCGTTTATAACTCCGACTAGTCCATTTTCAACATTTTCCACTTCCGGATAAAAGCTTTTTACACCATTTAAATCCGTTCCTTTTTCATATGACGGAAGACCAATCAGTATTTTTTTATCGTCCGGAATTTCACGCGTTAACCAAATCGTTTCATTTTTTATAAAATATTTATAAACCCATGGGCTCTTTATTCCGTTTTCATAAGCCATAACTGCAATCTGATCCGCATATACCGCGACCTTATTGTAAATATCTTCACTCAAAGGCGAAGCTGTTTTCATCCAAAGCTGATAAATATATTTCACAGGCGTTGGCATCATTTCCGGCAATGCAACTGATAAAATTTTGCCCTTATTCATGCTCTTTTTCGTGCTTTCAAGCAAACTCAAAAAATCCGAATCATTTTCATAAACCGGTTCAATGTCAAAATGAATTCCATCAAAACCAACTTCATCCATCAAAAATTTTGTTGTTTTTACGATGTTTAACCTCACCTCCGGCTGCGATATATCCAGCCTAACTCTCCTTTGCCCAACCCATGCCAAATATTTAATTTTATCTCCGTACATACGCGCAGTTTTTAAGAACTCATTTGCGCGAATAAACCTCTCTCCTGTAATCTTCCCGTCGCTTTCGAATGGGCCTGAATGCACAAAAACATACTTTATCCTGTGTGCGCCTAATTTGTTTACCAAATCCCCTATTTCGCCAACCGATTTCTGCTTTTCAACCCATTCATGTTCAAGCCAAATTGCATTTTCTCCAATATTAAAAGATTTGCCTGGCAAGTTTTTCTGAGGACCCGCTGCAACATACCAAATTGGAAATACGACTATAAAAACAAGTGCCACCCTCAATATTATTTTTTGATATTTTTTCATTTTCCTTCGCTAAATTTTTTAATTGCTGCAAACCACTCACGTAGCTCGGACTGCTTTATCGGATCATTTGGTCTAAAGTAATTTTCAGATTTTATAACCTCTGCTATATATGCAAAATTTACATATCTTGGATACCACCACGCATAATAAGTTCTGCCGGAAACGTCTTTATATGGCGTTGTTTGGCCGTAAACTGCATTTTCACCACCAAGCTCCTTCTTTAATTCCGCATACTCTTTCCATTTAAGCATACCGGCGGAATTAAGCAAAATTCTAAGCGCGTGAATGCGTGTTATTTTTTCGTCCGGTTTAAATTTGCTTTGCGAATCGTCTCCAAACCCATCCAAAAATCCAAGCATCGTCATCTCTGTTATTTCTTTATAAAACTGCTGCGATGAAGATATATCAGGATAAAGAATTATTTCCGGACCAAGCTTTATCTCCTTGAATTTTGTTCTTGCCGTAAACGTAAAAAAGCAAAGCTCAAGGTTGTTTTTACAATTATCAAGAAAGTCTTTATTAAATCTTTCCAGGTCAAAATTATTCATAGTCTGATATACGATTTGAGCCCTTGTCACATAATCAGAGGCTAACGGATCGGTATATTTTGATTTTCCATTCCATCCCGATTTGCCCAAAATAATATAAACCGCGCCCTCTTTTCCTCCGGCGTTATATGCATTTGGAGCACCCACGATCAAATCCGGATATCCGTCTTTATTTAAATCTGCGGTTAAAATACTTGAGCCGAACCAATCGTTTGGATTTTCGCCTTCGATTATTAACGTCGGTGTTTTATCCGACATATTTATTTTTTCTTTATTTTTTATCGACTGATTTGAATATACATAAACATAACCTGAAGTATCTTTACCGAATTTTTTAACACCCGGCGCACCTATAATAAAATCCTTTTTCGAATCCCCATTCAAGTCATCAATATACACTGCCGCACCAAGAATATCCGGCTCATCATTGTCTCCAAAAACCCGCATAGAGTTCGTAAATTTTTGATTTTGACTAGTCAAATTTTTATCGCCATAAAATATATGCGCTTTGCCTGTTTTATTCTCAGATTGATACATAAAAGATCCTGCCGCAATATCATCGACCCCGTCTGCGTTTATGTCGTTCGCGTATAAACTAAAACCGAGCCAGTTTCGCATAGCTTCACCTTCAATCACGACATCAGGGCTAAATATTCTTATTGGGTATTGTTTGTAAATCGTAAGGTCCGATGGGTTTTGTCCAAAAAACATGTAAACCTTACCGGTTTCTTTTCTAACCCCCGCAGAGCTTAAATATGCCCCAACTATGATGTCCGGCCTTTTATCCCCATTAACGTCGCCATGCGTTATGCTTGCGCCAAATCTATCAAACTCTTTCTCTCCATAAATAATCATTGCCGGCGGATTTTTCTTGAAATCATAAACAAATTGATGTGCTGGATACCTATATCCAAAAACAACGTAAACTTTCCCACTCCTTGATTTGCCCGCCTGACTCGCGCTTGGTGCACCGATTATTAAGTCCAACATTCCGTCTGCGTTCAAGTCGGCCACATCAAGAGCAAACCCAAAATTCTCGTTCAATTCCGCTGTTTGGAAAATTATATCCGCAGAGTCTTTTGAAAGATCGATTATTTCCGGAAACTTTTTTTCAGCCTTTCCTAGAAACATATAAACCTTGTCCCCTCCCGCTGATCCAATCGCCAAATCGTCGACCCTATCTCCATTAAAATCTCCGAATGCAACCGATGCACCGAGTTGATTATTCGCTGATTCTCCTCGAATCTCCATGTCAGCTTGGAACTTATTACTTGCATATACGTCAAAGCCTTTTTTGCCAAAAAACATCTTCACTCGTCCGACGTTTTTTCTATCTTTATCTGAAAAATACGGTGACCCGATTGCAATGTCATCAATCATATCTCCGTTTAAATCCCCTTTTGCAATTGATGACCCAAGTTGCTCTCTTGAAGAATCTCCGCGAATCACTATCGTTCCATTTTCTTCGCCCACTTTATACTCTATGTAATTTTTTAATTCGCCTGCCGCTTGTGCTACCGGGAATATTAATAGAAACATTACAAAAAAAATCGTTGCCGACTGCAAAAAATTTATCGTTTTTTTGGTATTTTTTATAGTGTTCGTTTTCATCTTATTAATTATGATTAGCCATGGTGGCAAAGTCAAAGACTTAACTGTGCTCAAAAATAATTAAAAACTAGACAAAAGCGAAAAAATGTAATAGTCTCCACGTAGACATGTCTATAGACAGGGAGTAGACAACTCCAAAAATGTCTATAGACAGAATATAGACAACCTATACAATGGCAACATACAAAATGTCTACATATACAATTGACCGCAAAAGCGCTTCCAGACTGCTTAAAGTGACCATGAGAACAGTAGACAGATATATTAAGTCAAAACATATTTCTTCCAAGGTTATAAATGGCAGAGTTTGGCTCAATAAAGACCAAATCATTGATTTTAGAGATAGACAGCGTGTCAAGGGCGTTTTGTCTATAGACAATTATGTAGACAATGTAGACAGTCGAGTAGACAAGCGCGCCTATACACCTGATAAGGTGGTTGATGAAAGTGGGCATACTGTAAATGAAAATCGAGTAGATAACGATGTCGACAATATAGACAATGACAATAATTTTACCGAAACAGTAAAATCGCGCGGGAAAATTATGGATGAAAGCGTGAATAGTGTTTATAAAGATTTATATGAAAAGCTTTTGGAAGAATCTGATGAGAAACAAGTACAGTTAGAAATGGCAAATTACAGGGTAGGGAAGTTAGAATCACAATTAAAATACAGCGTTCCGCTCATAGAATACAGGAAAAAGACCGCTTTGCTTCTTACTAGCGGAGAGAACTTAAAAAAACAGCTTGAGAACGAAAAAAAAGACAAACTTAGGGTTTATACCCAGTTCAGGACCGAACGCCTTAATAAACGCATTTATTTGATTTTGGCTATTGTTTTGATACTTTTACAGCCGCTTTGGCTCCTTTTTCTGTATTTTTAATGACTGTCTTCAAAAAATCTCCAAAAAACACTTCCAAATAATTAATACGAAACTTTTTAGAATTATTTGCGATTTAAAAATTACAATTTCTCGATTTCCAAAGATTTTTGTTTTTCAATTACAAGAGAGGACTTTGGTTGGAATTCTTTTAATTTGGGAATAAATCCGGCAGGTTGGTTGAGGGCTTTGAATAAAGTTTCGGAATTTCCAATGACATTCAATGTATAAGGTTTATTCAAAATAACACTGTTAACCATCATTTGGCCGTTTGGAAGCTTATCAAAACCGGTTGTTTGATTTGTTAACCTTATGCCGTTTATGCTAATTGCTTCTGCGCCACTACCATAAAGCTCGTTCACAAGATCAATCATCCAAGAGATGCTAATTTCGCCATCTACGACGATTTTTATGCCTTGGCCATATATTTTTTTATCGCCACTGAGTAGCCTGTTCTTTGCAATTTCGGCTTCTATAGCCTTTAAAACCAGGGTTCTATCTTTATTTGTTTCCAAAACTTCTTCGAGTCTGATGATTTCAGATTTCAAACTTTTATCGGTTGTTTTCAAGATCTGGACTTCGCGAAATATATTGATACTTGAATCGCGATTAAAAACCGCAGAAACATTTTTGAACGATTTAGCCTGAACCACTATCAGCGTTCCGAGCAAAAGCCCAATTACGATTATTGTTATTTTTCTCTTCATTATGGAGAAGCGGTTATATATTTGATTCTAAAATCGCCCGAATATATCGGGATATTTAATAATTGTTTGACTGCAATTCCAAAAAGAATTTCTTGATTTGCGACTCGCGTTTTCAAATCCGTGAGCGTATATGAATCTTGCAATCTAGCATCTATAAGCCGCGAATCGACAATTGCAGTTATGCTGATCGGCGGAACCATATAAATATTATTCACCAAAATGTTGTTTCCGGCGGAAGATATTGGCGTTGTCGCAATGATTCTCTGGCCATTAATAGCCACGGCTTCGGCACGATTTGCAAAAAGAAGATTCGCGATATCACGCAAATCCGATGCTTTAACAAAATTTTTATCAGATGAATAAGTGTTGTCTCGCGAAACGTTTTCCGCATCATCAAGGGTTATTTCAATGCCACCGCCTGAAATTTCGGTAAGGCCAATTTTATTCTTAAGATTTTCAAGATCGCTTAATTTTGCCTTGTTTATTATGTCTTCATTTTGCTTCTGAACGTTTTCGATATCTTTATATAAAGAGGCAATTTTGGCTTGATATAGCGATTGTTCATCAACATAATCTTTAATCAAATCTTGTCTGACCTCCAACAAATCAGTTGGATAAAGGCTTCCAATCGGCGCATTTGTCGTCAAATGAGCGGCTAAAAATATGCCGATCAAAACGCCAATTACGACGAAAGCTATTATTATTGTTTTTTTCATTGCTAGATTGATTATACGAAATAAATCGTGTTTTGCATATTTTTTTCTATATTTCATGTTTTTGGCTTATAATATGCGCATGATTGGAATTTTTGATTCCGGAGTCGGCGGGTTGACCGTGATGAAGGAAATAATAAAGGTTTTGCCGGAATATGATTATTTGTATCTTGGCGATACGGCGCGCGTGCCTTATGGAAACAGGTCGCGCGAAGTTGTTATGAAATTTTCCGAAGAAGCAATTGAGTGGATGCTTAAGCGCGGGGCAAAGCTCGTGATTGTGGCTTGCAATACAGCTTCCGCGTTTGCTCTTCGTCATTTGCAAGATAAATATTTGGTTGAAAAGGGGATCAAAGATAAGAAAATTTTGGGAGTTATTAGGCCTACAGTTGAGGCGGTTATAAAAATGAAATTTGATAGAGCCGGAGTCGTTGGGACGCGTGGAACAATCAATTCAAAAGCATACGATAAGGAATTTGAAAAACTTGGACATAATATCAAAATTTGCTCTGCGGCATGCCCTTTGCTTGTTCCTTTGATTGAGGAAAATTGGTATAAAAAACCAGAATCAATCATGATTTTGAAAAAATATTTAAAAGATTTGAAAGACTGCAATGTAAAGGCTTTGATTTTGGGATGCACACACTATCCTTTAATGATTAAGGATTTTAAAAGAATCATGGGAAAACGTGTTAAAATCGTTTCTTCGGCGGAAGAAACAGCAAAAAGCCTTGTCGATTATCTGAAGCGTCATTCGGAAATTGAAAAATTGCTTAAGAAAGGCAAAAAAAGAGAATTTTGCGTGACTGATAGCCCTGAGCATTTTAAGGATTTTGCCGAACATTTGATGGGAAAAATAAACAAAGTCGAGCACGTTGAATTAAAATAATATGAAAAAAACCCTCATTTCATTGGCAGTCGCTCTGGTTGCGGTTCTTGCGAGTTTTTATTTTGATAACGCATCTTCTCAGGTTTTTCACTCTTTAAGGCTTAAAACTCTGCTTTTTGAGCCAAGTGTTATATTTTTCACAGCGCTTGGTATCTTTGGGATCGCAGGACTGATTATTGTGTTTTTAATTTTGAAAAAACGATATGAAGTTTTGGTTTTGGCTATTATTTCTCTGTGTTCGGGACTTGTTTTTGGATATATTTTGAAGTTGATTTTTCAGGTTCCTCGTCCGGAATTTGATGTGCGTGGACTGATTCTGGCTCGTGGATATTCATTTCCGAGCATGCATGCGATAGGTGCAATTGCGGTTTTGCCTTTTATACCGATGGTTACGAAAAATAATTTTTTGCGCGCTGTTTTAGCGATAGTTTTTATACTTGTGCCTTTAAGCAGGCTTTATTTGGGCGTTCACAGATTAAGCGATGTCGTTTTTGGCTCTGTCGTTGGCCTTTTTGTCGGACTTTATATTATCGCGCTTGAAAAAGAATATAAATTCACGCGAATTGTCGTTAAAAAAATAAAAGAAGACCTTGAAATAAGGAGGCAGATTTTGCATTTTGCTACAGGATTTTTAATTGCTTTAGCTGTTTTTTATGGGCTCTTGGATTGGCTTATTTTTACTGCGATTTTAGCTTTTGGAATAGGATTTTCAATATTTCTAAAATATATAAAAATCCCGATTTTTCATGCGTTTCATTGTCTTTTTGATCGTGAATGCGACATCAAAAAATTTCCGGGCAGGGGACTGATTTTTATGTTTGCCGGCACTTTTGCCGCGTACATGCTTTTTCCAAAAAATATTGCGATTGCGTCCATTTTAACGCTTGCAATAGGGGATAGCCTGACCAATGTATTTGGAAGATATTGCGGAAAAATCGTTTCACCTTTTGATAAAAATAAAAATATTGAAGGAACTATTATTGCGTTTTTTATAACTGCGCTGGGAATAATAAAGTTTGTGAGCTTTCAACAGGCGATTGTCGCAACTTTACTTGCCATGCTGATTGAAATGGTGCCGATCCGCGTTTGGAAAATCAAAATCGATGACAATCTTTTGATACCGATTGTGGCTGGAACGATCATGAGCTTGCTGTGATTAGACCCCTCCGCGATTTATTAGTCTCTTATGACGTCTGACCTCTCTCAAATTATTGCTCCTGTTGGGGGGACTTGCCCGGCTGCTTCTGCCAAAGCCACGTCTGGTTCTGTGGTTGTACCTTCCTCTACCTCTTCCAATATAATTCCTAGCACTTTTCCAATTACACCGGTTGGACCTTGCTCCACTACTGTTCTATCCGCCATTGCAGCTTCCGCCCTACTTGCAAAAAAGTCTTGCCCAACAGCAAGGTGTCTTCTAGTCACATATCTTTCGACGGTGCCAAGCACGTCTTGAATTGTTGCGGTTGCGTCAAAATGATGTAAGGCAAAATCTATAAAAGCATTTCTTGAAGGTGCTTCATCCCCAATATAATCTACCGTCACATCATATTTATCTCCATTTTTTGCTATCATTACTTTAACATTTTTCTTGTCATCGCCCATTTCTCCTACAAAATATTCCTTCACTTCATCTCTACCCATTAAAGCAGCAATTGTTTTTTCGCGTTTGCATCTTACGCCGTCTATATTTTTGATTCTTCTTGGTTCGGTTTCCATACATTTGATTTTTTAATGATAGGAGGTAGATTATATCAAATCTGGGGTGTTTGTCAAGGGCAATCCTACCATTCTTCCTGCTCCAGCTTCGCTTTCATAATTCCTACTGTATCCGCATCTCCGTAAGAGTATCGAACATTAAATATCCCAACTCGTATAGGCGACCCTCTACCGTCAAAACGCTCGCAATCAACTACTCCCGAAGGTAATACGCAAAATCGTGCAAATCCGTGTGTCAATTCAACTCTAAATAGCTTTTCCCCTCCAACGAGCTCTGACAACAACGTCCTATCGTCAACTACATTCTCTTCCGGTTTTTCGTCTGCACCTGCTGGGTCAACAGCCCTTGGCTCATCTAAAACGGCCTCAACGCTTGCGGCTGTTTTGCTTGTGAAAAAACCAATTTTAATACCATCATTTTCTGTTACAAATGCCTTAACCCAATCAACTAAAGTTTGAACGTTTGCATCTTTTGGCAGTGTAGCATATCTCTCCGCTCCCGGTTCCTTACACTTTACGGTCACTGAAAATCTGACATCATCATCGCTTATCTTAAGCCTATGCATTCCAACCTCAATTTTAGGCCCTGTCCCATCCTCCCCTAATACGTAATTCATTTCCTCTTTTTCGCCTAACAGATCAGCAAGCGACATCTCCTTGGCGCATGTTACATCGTCAATATTATTCAAACCAATAAGATCTGACATAAAATTATTTTTTAATAAATAGGGGGTAATATTAAAACTTACAATGTGTTTTTACAAGCGATTTTTATTCCCAGCCTAGAACATGTGCCACGCGCAAAGATGCATCAACATATAGTTTCCCTGTAACGTCGCGTAAATGCCCTAATCGCGCATCCGGCTGAAATTCTGCTGTATTGCTAACTAATATTTCTCCTCTGTGATCAAGGTTTGCCGTAAAGACCTGAAGCCCACCACCATTGGTCCTGTTTACGATAGAAACCTCTGCGCCATTGCACCACCTTCTTTGACATGCATAAACCGCTTTCGCTCCCATTAAACTAATTACCGGAATTGTATCGAAAACTCCTTGCGGTATTGCGTCGAATTCGTCTGGCAGTCTTTCCATTGATGATGAGTTAGATTTTTACTCCCACTCAATCGTTGCCGGAGGTTTGTTTGTGATGTCATACAAAACCGCGCTGACTCCCTTAACTAATTTTAATTTTTCTACTAATTCATCTAATAACGCAAAATCCATTTTATAAAAATTCGCGGTCATAGCTTCTTCGCTTTCTACAGGCCTAAGGACGATCGTTTCGCCTGAAGCGCCATTGATTGAAAGCGGAAGCAAAACCGTTGGAAATTGCCAAATTTCTCTATCAATTTTCTTTTCTTTTATAAAATCCATAACAATTTTGTCGGCGTCTTGAAGAACGGAAATGCGGGATGGGGTGAGATAGGATTTTTGGAGAGTTATGGAATCAATTTTTTCCGGATAAAGAAGATATAAAACACGATTAATCGCTGGTGTAAAATTCGTAATATTTGTTGATACCAAGCCAAGTATGTCCATGTTTTTGTTCCCGCTACTCAACACAAGTGGGTTTTTGTAACTTCTAACGTCTCCCTGCACTCCAACGCTTCTAATCGGCAAAACATCAAAATCATATCTGTAATGACCAATCAAAATTTCCGAACTTAAATATTCTTTTAAGCTTAATCTACCTGGATAGATTCCTTCTTCCGGATAATGCTCTTCCTCTGCGCACAAGCACCTCACCGCAAGTCCAGGACCCGGGAACGGATGTCTCCAAACCAAATCCGCAGGCAAACCGAGCTTTTCACCAACTTCGCGGACTTCGTCTTTATAAAGCTGAGAAATTGGCTCAATCACAAGGCCTTGCTCGATCATTTTTTGAATTTCAGGGATTCTGTTGTGATGAGTTTTGATTTTGTCTGCGTGCTTTGTACCACCGGTTTCAATCGTGTCCGGATAGATTGTGCCTTGGCCGAGGATCCATTCGTCTGTATTTAAACCCATCTCTGAGAAAACTCGCCTTTGAACTTCAAGGAATTTCGAGCCAATTATTTGACGCTTTTTTTCAGGATCATAAACTCCTTTTAATGCTTCAAAATATTCACCTGACGCATCTTCGATTTTTACATTTGTCGCACCGATAGTTTTGAATATGCCTTCAACTTGCTCTCTTTCACCCTTTCGCAAAAATCCGGTATCAACAAAAAGTCCATAAACGCGCTCATTACCAAGCGCTTTTTCAAGAAGAGTAAAAGCAACCGTGGAATCGACTCCACCGGAAACCATCATAAAAACTTTTTTATTTCCAACTTTTTCTGAAATTGCAGCGATTTCATTTTCAATGAATTTATCAATGCTCCATTCACGAGCGGCGCCGGTTATTTTCACAAAATTTTCAAGAATTTTCATGCCATTTTTTGTGTGCGTAACTTCCGGATGAAATTGAATTCCAAAGATTTTTCTTTCAAAATTTTGCATTGCGGCAATCGGACAATCGTTTGTGAAAGCCGTTATTTCAAAGTTTGAAGGAGCGACTGTAACTTGATCAAAATGGCTCATCCAAACATCTTGCATTTCGTTTCCTTCTTCGCAAAATCCTTCAAAAATTCCCGTTTTATTTGAAATTTTCACAGACGCTTTTCCATATTCACGAACCTTGCCGGGTTCAACTTTTCCACCAAGAACATGTCCGATTATCTGATGCCCATAACAAAGCCCAAGGATTGGAATCCCCAATTTAAAGACCTCGTGATCGCACTGCAAACTGCCCTCAGCGTGAACGCTTTGAGGTCCACCGGAAAGGATAATTCCTTTATATTCGCGTAATTTTTCGGCATCAATTTCGCCATCGAATAAATCGCTATAAACGCCGATCCTTCTGATGCGATTTGCGATCAAATGTGCATACTGTCCACCAAAGTCTAATACTGCGATTTTGTCCATTTTTGCTGATATATACAAGAGAATACTATGATTAACCAAACTGTATACGCGATTTCCGGCTTCCAATAATACGAGTCAACTATACCATGGATCATGATTGCGACTAACGCGAAAATCGCGGGATTTAATACGCTAAATTTTGCGTGAAAAAATGCATTTAAAATTATGAGTAAAATGCCGATAAGTCCGACTAGTCCAAGCGCGAGCCACATGCTTAAGAAAAAATTATGTGCGTGAGGAGGAATGTTTAATTCGTTGTATTCGTGCCCTAAAACGTCTTTATTAAGCGCGAAATAGCTTTGGTATTGATTTAATCCAACTCCCAAAATCGGGTTATTTTCGAGCATGTATAAATTCATTCTATATATATCTTTTCTATCTTGAACCGATGTCGCATACCTATATTTTTCGCCTGTCCAAATCTTGTATTTTGCGGAATTTCGTTGAAGCAAAAATACGCCGCTACCTGCGATTGCGAGCACTAAAAATGCGATTAAAAAATGCTTTAGTTTTAGCGAACGGAATAGGAAAAGCGTTAGTGCAAGGGCGATTCCCATGTATGAGCCATATGATTGAGCGAAATATAAAACGAGGCCGATTAAAACGACAGGGAATAACAAAATCCAAAATCCAAATGACAAATGAATGACAAATGATTTAATGCCAAATGACAAACCGGGTTTACTTGCGCGAATTGAATCACGGGTCAAATTAAACAGCTTGATAAATGAAATCACGAATGCCGGCGCAATAAGAAATGTAACCCAGTTTGCGCTCTGCCATTTTAAAGTTAGAAAATCAATATATGGCCAAACGAGACGTTGTGTGAAATCATATTGAACGCCCGAAAAAACGCCCCAAAAATATTGCGTTAAAGCGAAAATGCAAAATAATGAGATGGTTGAAATATAGGCATACATAAGCCACTTTAAAGCTTTGTCACTGAGCGTTTTATAGACTAAAAGTGCATAAAAAATTGGAAAAATAAACATACTGCGAAAATATTCTACTGGCGAGGAAAGAATCGGATCGTATGTTTTTTGAAAAAGAATTTGCATTGCTCCGGCAACAAATATCAAAAATATGCCTGCGCCAAGCCAAAATTTTAAAGGTCGCTTTTGAAGCTCAAGTGCGCCCGTAAAAAATCCAAATAAAAATAATGCGAAAATAACAATTAAAAGTAAGTCTGAAATTGTATAAAAATCGAAAAATCGTTTGCCGTGAAAAAATTCTTGATATGGCAAAAGTTTCTGAAAATTTGTCTGAATCATGCCAAGAACAAAGCATAATGGCGAAATCAGGAAAAGCCCTGTATAAAGCCTTGAAACGGTTTTTTTAAATGTGTTATTCATTGTTTTCTTCCGGACGCATTAACGGAAAGAGAATGACGTCCTTGAGATTTTCTTGACTAGTCAAAAGCGCGAAAATGCGATCAATCCCCATGCCCCAACCTGAAATCGGTGGCATACCGTGTTCCATTGCGAGTAAATAATCTTCGTCCATTTCCATGGCTTCAACGTCGCCTTTTGATTTTAAATTTGCCTGTTCTGTAAGGCGTGCGCGCTGATCAACCGGATCAACAAGCTCGGAATAAGCATTCACAACTTCCCATGTATTAACGACCAATTGAAATCTATCTGTCGTATGTGGTTTTGCATCATTTTGACGTGCAAGAGGTGAGAGTTCAATTGGATGACTCGTAACGAAAATCGGCTGAATAAGCTTTTGGCGAGCCGTTTTTTTGTATAACGCATCAACCATATTTCCATAACCGAGGGCTTTAATATCGCCATCAATCTTGATTTTTTTATCAGTAATTGCTTTGCGAAGCTTTTCCGCGGAATGAAATTCTTCAATATCAATTCCGGCGTGTTCAATAATAAGTTCGCGCATGGTTTTTCTTGGCCATGGAGGCGTGAAATCGATGTCTGTGCCGTAAATATTGAGCTTTAAAGTCCCAAAAAGTTCTTTAATAAAATGCTCAAAAAGATTTTCCGTAAACTTCATATTGTCCTCATAGTTGAAATAAGCCGCGTAATATTCAAGCATTGTGAATTCTTGATGATGCGACGGATCAATCCCTTCATTTCGAAAGCATCTTGCAAATTCATAAACGCGTTCAAAGCCGCCAACAATCAAGCGTTTTAAATATGTTTCCGGCGCGATTCTTAAAAAGAAATCTTTATCAAAAGCATTGTGATGTGTGACAAATGGTTTTGCGATTGCGCCTGAAGCCTTAGCGGAAAGGACCGGAGTTTCAACTTCAATAAATTCACGATCATTCATATATTCACGAATGAGCGAAATCAATTTTGTGCGCATAAGAAAGCGATCCATGACATTGCGATCCATAACAGTATCAAGATAGCGATAACGATATTTTGTTTCCGTATCTTGAAGTCCATGCCATTTTTCCGGAAGCGGTCGAAGAGTTTTTCCAAGAAGAATAAACTCTTTTACCATAAGAGTAATTTGATTTGTGCGAGTTAAAAAGAGCTCACCGGAAACGCCGATAAAGTCCGCAATATCAATTTTTTTGCTGAAAAAATCGTAATTTTCATCGCCGATTACATTTTGTGCGATGCAAATCTGAATCTGCCCGGAAACGTCTTGCAGATTCCCAAAACTGATTTTTCCGTGTGATCGAAATGCGACTAGTCGGCCGCAAAGTTTAATATCATTTTTATTTTCAGCGATCACCGCGTCCATTGCGCGCAAGCCTTTTTCGCCCAACTTAACCGCATCAACGGCTTTATGAGTCCTTTCATATCTTTCAGGATAAGGATTTACGCCTTGCTTCCTGATATCTTCGAGCTTTTTCAAACGATCCGAAAATTCCTGTGAAGTTGTGTTTTCTGCCATATAAATAATCTTAAAAATACTGAAATCATTATAAGCTAAAAATGACAAAACCTAAAATCCAAATGAGCAAATGAATGATAAAGCTACTTCTTAATCCAGCCTTTTTTGTGCGTTACGCGCAAAGCTCCGAGCTCGCTTGGTTCAACGACCGGGAAATCGTCAATGCAAAAGAATCCTTTTTCTCCAAAGTGTTTAAAAATTTCTTTCAAAGTCTCAAGCTTTTTCATACGTTTATCGAATTTAAATTCAGCGCTTTTATGAGCTATCTTGCCCAAAAGCGCTTTATACATCCTGTCTGCAAATGCTGAAGAATCACCTTCGACGTAAATGCCTCCTTTTTTCCTATTAAAATCCATTTCAATCATATGTGCTAATCCATTGATAAGCCTAAACGATGAGCAAAGTTCGATAAATTCAAAGTCTCCGGCTGTAAAAAAATTATCATCTTCCATCAAACCGTCTATCATGGCCCAATCAATTCCTATAACCTTATCGGCCTTATCTTCTTTCATTAAATACGCAGCTATAACTCTTTTTGCATAATCTCGCCCTCCTTCTTTAACTTTTTTAATAAATCCGGCAGGCTTACCTGCCGCTTTTTCAAGCTCTGCCAATTCTTTATCCGCCCCCTCAGCTAATTTATAAATTCCTTTCAAGCCTTCCAGCTTATCGAATTCCAAAGCTTCTGCTAAAAATTTGGCAAATTCAACGCTTGAATATCCTTTATCTATACAAATTCTGTCTATTTGATCTTGCAAAACCAGCCTTTCGACGTTTTCAACTTGTTCAGAAAAATTGTTAACACCTCCCTGAGAATCCGCCTCAGCTTCTGCCGCTTTTCCACCCTCAATCGTTAAAAATTCAACAAATGCTCTTCTGAAAAAACCTACACTCCCAGTAACCTGATCAACTGTTATTTCTTTAAATTCCGGCTTTTTGCTACTTCCACGCAAAACAGCTACAGCGCCTTGTAATTTTTGGCTTGTTCTAACTTGCTCTACGGTTTTGCACATTCTACTCTCCATATAATTCATTTTAAAAACTCGAGAGATTTATTATATATGATATTTTGAATTTGTAAAGGGGATTTGGGATTACAAAATCCAAATATTTGGCCGTACGCTTTGCTCCCGGCCTATTCCTGGAATGAATATTCTTCGGCTTTTCTTTGCTTTTCGATTGTGAGGAACTTCATCTGTTCTTTCTTGAACATAAGCTCAACACGGCCAATTGGACCGTTTCTGTGTTTGCGAATGTAAATATCTGCGATTCCTTTGCGCTCTGTATCTTCTTCATAATAATCCTCGCGATAAATCATGAGAACGATATCGGCATCCTGTTCAATGGAACCGGAATCACGAAGATCGGAAAGTTGAGGAATTTTTTGAGGACGAAGTTCAACAGCACGAGACAGCTGAGACAAAGCCATAATCGGGATGCGAAGTTCACGAGCAAGATTTTTGAGCGCACGTGTGATTTCTGAAATTTCCTGAACGCGATTTCCTGAAGCATTGAGCGAATTCATGGTCATCATTTGCAAATAGTCGATGACAAGAAAGTCCAAGCCGTGCTCCATTTGAAGTCTACGAATCTTTGAACGAAGCTCATTTATGGAACTTCCGGATGAATCATCAATATAGATTGGAAGTGCATTTAATTCATCCATAACCGTGCCAATTCTTGCGAAATCTTCTTCTGTTAATTTGCCACTGCGAACTTTCCATGAATCAACGTTAAGAAGCCCGCAAAACATTCTTTCAACAAGTTGCTCCTTGGACATTTCAAGAGAAACAACACCAACTGATTTGCCTTGTTTTGCAAGATTTTGAGCGATATTAATCGCGAAAGATGTTTTTCCCATGCTGGGACGAGCGGCAAGAACGACGAGATCGCTCGGCTGCATGCCATTAAGGATATTATCGAGATCGCGAAAACCCGTAAGAGCGCCGCGATATTTTTCTTTTGCTTCAGGATCGTGAAGATTTGAGATTTTTTCGTATGTTTGAGCAAGAATATCTTTAACGTGAATGAATCTGTCTTTTACAAATGTCTGCGAAACATCAAAAAGTGCTTTTTCCGCTTCTTCAAGGATTTCCGGAAGATTGCCGGTTTCGTTATAGCCAAGACCCATAATTGTATCGCCGGCTTTAATAAGTCTTCTTAAAGTCGATTTTTCTTTAACGATGATTGCGTATTCAACGATATGAGATGCCGTATATGTATCGGCCGTAAGATCAGCTAAATATGAAACTCCACCAATTACACTGAGTAAATTTCGATCTTCAAGATGATTTGTGATTGTGACCAAATCAACCGGCATGCGCTTATTAAAGAGTTCATTGATCGCAGAATAAACAATTGCATGAGCTTCATGATAAAAATCCTCGGCTTTTAAGAAGTCTGCAATCTTAACAATTGCGTCTTTATCGATCATAAGCGCGCCTAAAGTAGCTTTTTCGGCGTCAAGTGAGTAAGGCGGTATTTTTGCTGATGGATTAGCCATGGGAATTTAGTTTTGCATAAGTTCATGAAAAATTCAAACTTATTTAATATGTTTCGTGTAAGATTTGTCGCATGTCAACAGATAACCGCTTACTGACCTGCAAAATAGGAGAAGACATCGCGGAAAAATATCTTATTTCACGCGGGTATAAGGTTTTATGTCGAAATTTCAGAAAACGCGTTGGCGAAATCGATTTAATTGCTGAATTTTGCGGAAAAATAATTTTTATTGAAGTGAAAACGCGAAAAAGTGAAATTTTTGGTGAACCCGAAGATTCAATTTCTAAAAATAAAACTCGGAAAATTTTTCATACCGGAACTACATTTATGCGAGATAACGGCCTTAAAAATGCATTTCAAATTGATGTCGTATCAATAAAACTAAACGAGTATAATGTGTTAAAAAGATTAACTCATTTTAAAAACGTATGCCTTTAAACAAAAAAATATCAATTGTAATCTTGATTATTGGTTTTTTACTTGTAGGAAATTATGCATGGAAAAATTATATAAATGTCGGAATTTTGGCTTTTCAAGGCGAAATTCCGTTTGGCGTGCAAATCAACGATGAATCTCTCGCTTGTAGCTCTGATACATGTGAGAAAAATGTTGCGCCGGGTCAATATTCGGTGAAAATTCAGAAAGTTGATTATGAAGATATTGAACAAACCGTTGAAGTAAAGCGCGGTGAAAAACTTGTTATTGGCGCAAAATTTAAAAAGAAAATTTCGTTTTCAGAAGGCACGCCGATCAATGAGAAATATCAAAAATTATTGAACTTTGCTTTGCCTTTGGAATTTGCTTATGATGCGGATTTACAAAAAAGTTATGATGCGATTTTTCAGCTTATAAAAGACATAAATGGCACTAAGAAAAGCGTTGTTTTTCAAAAACACAATGATCTTCTTCAAATGGCAACTATAGTTTTTGGTGAAAAAAATGTTTATTTTTTGGCATCTAATTTTAAAAAACCGATTGACGTAAGTCGCGTCCTTCCCGATGGCGCGAAGGTTGCGATAAGTCCTGCGGAATCGATAGTCGTATTTTTTGATAATAGCGGGAAAAATCAGGCAATAAAAAGCTTTGGGATTGATCCAAAAGGCAATGGCCATTCAAACCCGAGCGTTGTGACTTATTTTACAAAACCAATTGCCGCGGATTATTTAAGCTTTTCCGCTGATGGAAAATTCGTTTTTGCTACCGATAGTGCGTCGATTTATAAAATTGATCTTGCGGCTAAAACAAAGGAAAATGTTGCGGATTTTAATGAGGAAATTTATGGAATGAAGCCATCAAACGATGGAAAGCTTTTATTGGTTGAAACAGCGGATTTGAAATCTTTTGTTGTAAACACGGAAACTCGCACAAAAAGACTCGTTGATCTTAAGAATTTACGAATAGATTTTGCTTATTGGACTTCGAAAAATTCAATAGTTTTGGCCTATCCCGCAAGCGGCGAAAATGCTGTTTTGAATTATGAAGATGCGATAAAATCAATTGAGTCCGGTGATCAAGATACGGCTAACAGCAAGGCTTTTACGCGTATTGCCGAGTATTTTCCCGAGACTTCAAATTCCAATGTTGTGCGCGATATAACAACCATGACTAAATTTCCTTCGCGAATGGATTTTGTTGAAATGAATGACTTGAGGCGCGTTATGCTACTTGTTGATAAAAATATTTACAATCTCGATTTTACGGTCAGGTAATATTTGAGTGAGTAATTTTTTAAAACACGCTTGATTTGCCCGGCGTGCAAATCTTCACTAGCATTCGGCTTTTGCTCTTTTGCTGCGCAAAAACCATGCCCGCAAAAGCCTCATGACTGTTTAAAAAAATTATCCCTCAAATACTTTCTCCGTGTCATCAAAATGTTATAAATAATTTAAAAATCATTTATAAGGATTTAATCTCGCTCTGATAAAATTTGTGCGATTATTTTTTTAATCCAATTTTTATGCTTGCAAAAGTTTTTAGCGCATGCAACTTCGGAATTGATGTTTATTCCGTTGATGTTGAAGTTGATATTGCGAATGGCATGCCGGTTTTCTCGATTGTCGGACTTGGCGATGCTTCGGTTCAGGAAGCGCGTGAACGCGTGAGATCGGCAATAAAAAACAGTAATTTTGAATTTCCGCAAAACAGAAAAACCGTGAACTTGGCGCCCGCGGATTTACGTAAAAAAGGTTCGATTTTTGATCTTCCGATTGCTGTTGGAATTCTTTTTGCGAGTGGACAAATAAGGCTACATTCAAACTTAAGCAGCGCTTTTAAAGATGGGATTTTTATTGGCGAATTAGCTTTGAATGGTGATGTAAAAAAAATTGATGGCGCTCTTGCAATTACGGAATTCGCAAAACAAACCGGATATAAAAAAATATATTTGCCATCTGAAAATTTTGCAGAAGCAAGTCTAATTTCCGGAATTAAAGTTGTGCCGGTAAGTTCTTTGAAACAACTTATAGAACATTTTAAAACCGGTAGAATCGCTGAATCTGAATTTCATAGAACCCACGCGCCGGAATCAGCTATTTCACCTGATTGCGCGGAAAATGATTCCAATGATTTTCAGTATATCAATGGCCAAGAATTTGCAAAAAGGGCTATAAAAATTTCAATTGCCGGTGGACATAATCTGTTAATGATTGGACCACCCGGATGCGGCAAAACAATGCTTGCTAATGCCGCTAAATCGATTTTGCCGGAAATGGATTTTGATGAATCAATTGATGTTACAAAAATTTATTCTGTCGCCGGTATGCTTAAAAAAGGGGAGTTTATAATGAAAAAACGACCATTCCGTGAAGTGCATCATACGGCTTCACCAATCAGCATTCTTGGTGGCGGTCAAAATATTATACCCGGAGAAATTTCGCTCGCGCACAGAGGCATTTTGTTTTTTGATGAATTAACCCTTTTTCCGCAAAGCGTTATTGAAAACCTTCGCCAACCGCTTGAATCAGGCCATATCACAATTAGTCGTACAAAATATAAAACAAGTTATCCGTCCGATTTTATTTTTATTGGCGCGATGAATCCTTGTTCTTGTGGATATCTTGGCGATGAAAAGCATGTCTGCATTTGTACCGATACGCAACTTAAAGCTTATAAAAATAGAATTTCCGGACCGTTTTTGGATAGAATGGATTTGATTGTGAATATGAAAAAGGCGCACAATCCAGCCACAAAATGCGCAAAGTCTGCGAAAAAATCCGTGCAAAATGCGCAAAGTTTCAATTTTTCCGAAATTTATAATTCTATAAAAACGGCTCGAGAAAGGCAAAAAGTGCGTTTCGGAAAATCAATGCTAAATAAAAATATTCCCGTAAATGATCTTGAAAAATTTTGTGAACTCGACAAGGAATGTAGAGATTTTTTGAAGTCCGTTGTTTCAAAATTAAATATTTCGATGCGCACGTATCACAAAATCATAAAAGTCAGCAGAACAATTGCTGACCTTCAGGATGCAGACAGAATTAATCACTCTCATCTGGCTGAAGCAATGCAATACAGAGGTTGTTAAATTTTTTGTTTTTTGCCCATCTTTTTATCGTCACGCATTCGCAGTTCCCTATTTCTGCGATCGGACATTTCATACCTTTTACAACCCGCCATGGGCACTTTTCACAAACCGATATTTTTTGTTTTTGAGTCATAATTATAAGCCCATTAAATCTTTATATATTTCCGCGAGCTCAATGTCCTGTGCTTCCATCGCTTGCTCTTTTTCAGTGGTTTCTTGATGATCCCAAAAATGATAATCGAATGTTGTCATGGTTGTGCTTGTTAAATGTTTATTTATTTGACGGTTTAATGATGTATCTCTTTCAACTCCTCTCCAAATGGAAATTTTTTACCGTATATATAGGCTTAAAATAGCATATATAAGCCTATGCCTAACTTGACGGGAACCTTCCGTCGTCTTTATATTGACGGATAGTCTCCGTCGTCATACAATAGAAGCGATTTAAAAATGTAAAAAATATAATCATGATTTCAAAAATCCTTTCGGCGTTTGATTTTAGCGACAAAGAAATAAAAATCTTTGAAAAATTGCTTGAATTTGGCATACAACCCGCGTCGCAAATAGCGCGCCTGACTGAGCTGCCAAGAAATACGGTGCGTGATGTTTTGGATAGACTCACCAAGAGGGGATTTTTAATACGAACACAGCATGCAAATGCGCATTATTACGGTGTCGAGAAGGTTGAAAGTATTGTTTTTCATCTTAAAAAAGAGCGTACAACGTTTAATGATCAGTATGAACATCAAATTGATATTCTCAAAAATTTTGGCAGTGAGCTTGTGCCTAATACACAACGCGGAAACAGGCCTCAAATAACTTTTTATGATGGAACTGAAGGGCTTGAAAAAGTTTATGAAGATACGCTTACGTCGCGTACTGATATTTTGGCTTATGCATGCCTTGAAACTATGTATGATAGCGGACTTAAAGATTATTTTCCAAAATACTTTAAAAGACGTGCGGCAAAAAAAATCTTTATTCGTGCAATTTTTCCGGATTCAAAAGAAGCTCGTGAACGTGTTAAAAAAGACAAGGAAGAGCTTCGTGAAAGCGTTATTGTGCCAAAAAATATGCTCGATATTTCTCCTGAAATAAATATTTATGACGGAAAAGTGATTTTTGTTTCATGGGAAGAAAAAATCGCAATTCAAATCCGCAGTGATGAAATTTATAAAGCTATGAAGATAGTGTTTGATCTGGCCTGGAAGGCTGCGAAGATGATGAAGTCAGGGAAGAAGTAATGTCTGCAAATTCTTCCAAAAATGAACAGATATCTCCTTTGCGCGTTGTTATGTCAACTAGGATGCGAATCATTTCCTGAGACCCTACGGCTTCTTTGAAACGCCTTATTTGGCGCCAATACAAATCTTCCGTGTATTCAATATTACCACCGGCATATATTTCTCTCAGCCCCAATGTCTTATCGATAACCAGCTCCGGATAATGTAATTCAAAATCCATTATCGCATTACATAAACACTCACATCTCTTTTCGGAATATGGCTTTCTTGTAATCTCCAAGATCTCTTCGTAATATTCTTTTGCCGGCTCTTCTTTCATGGAAAACCAATCTACGTATATTCTTTTTTCTCTTAATTTGTCGGCTAATTGCTTAACGCTCACATTTGAACCCGGACGTTTTTTGAAACTCAATGTTCTTGATGAGTTCCATGGCGTGTGTCTACCTCCACTTTTCCTTGGTGAGCTTGAATACATTATTTTAAAATGTTTTTTCAATGCTTTATCAGCCCTTATTCTGTCGGTAATATCTTTGCATAAACTATCTATGTAAGTCCCTTTGCCCTTGAACCCCCAAAGCGCCGGATTGACTAAAAGTTCTCCAAAATGATTTGCGAAACGTGCGGTTTGCTTTGTTTCATACCACATTGCTCCGTAAGCTCGCGCTAAATCGCCCGTGCGATAAGTTCCTGGAACGTTGAATGCATCGCGTAAAGACGTTTCTTCCGTTCTATCCTTATTCAAAGCTACAATGCCCGTCCCAGCTCCTCCCAGCCTTTTACTGTATAAAACAACGTCTGCATCCGGATAAAATAAATGGTCTTGAGCAGCATCAACGACAATTATTGCCGACGGAGCATGCTCTCTGATATATCTAATTTCGGTGCTTATATCAATTCTTTTGCCATCTCTTAACATCGGCACAAGCATAATAATATGCACCTTCCTCCTTCCGCCTTCAAGTTTTCCCTCACCACGACTAGCTTTTTCGTGCTTTTCACGCTCGTCTTGTCTTTCTTTTTTCATAGAGGCCGCCGCTGTAAAACATCCTTCAACGCGATATGTGTAAGGATCATTATTAAACATTTTCAAATATGCATACTCTGGTGCATGTAAAACAATTTCACTGTATCCTTGGAGGGCTTTTACTAATAATCCCCATCCATTACTCACGCTCCTTATTGGATGTGCTAATTGCTTTCCGTTTGTAGTTTTTTCCACCAATTCACTCAGCCCTTTGTAAAGAGCGTCATACACTTCATATGCCACCTCCGGATCATCGCATAAATCATCAAATCGTTTAAGAATTGGATATGTTTGCGGGACAGATGCTCCACGCAAAAATATGCTATCCACTCTAAAAGGCTCTTCATCGTTTTCTGGATTCGTGAGCTCAGTTAATGTCATTTTTACACTTATAGCTCTCAACACATCTTCTGGCTTTGGATGACTTTGATATGCGGAAACAAATGCCAGCCCGATTTGTTCATTAAATTCCAAGAAGCTGGATGGATTTTTTGGATCAAAAAAAGTTTTATCATCTATTTCGGACAAAATGCTTAAAACGTCCCAGAAAAAATCAAAACTTATGTCCAAACATTCTTTTATCCATTGCTTAACGGCTTCCGCTCTTTGCTCACCTTCGTATTCGGTTAAAAACTCTTTAAATACCTGTTTTATATGCCTCTTTGCCACTTCTCTAACCCTCATTTGTATTCCTTCCGTAATACAGGCTATAAAATGCTTAGCATCAGCAATCTCCTTCAACATTCCCGCTAAAGCCTCCGCTAATGCCCCACTAACCGTGTCAGCCATGCTTGGATCAAGCGGTGACTTTGATCTGTCTGTTGCTTTTAACTCTTTTATAGGTGGAATTTTTACACCTTCGCGCATTACAGCTTCTCCTTCTGCAAGTAAAAGCTCTATTTCCCCATCTACTACTTCTTTTATTTCCGCTGGCCGAGATATCGCCATAAATTTTTAATAAAGGGATTTATTAAACCTGAAAATCTGGCTTATGTCAAATTTTGGCTTTACAAATTGGCGAATTCTGATAAAATGGATTTTCTATGGATGAAAGAGATAAATTAAGTTGTGACGGTGGAAGAGATAATGACAAAGGAGGCAATGGCCGCTCTGATTCCTCGCGTCCTGACTATTTCGCCAGATTAAGAGCTCTTACCACTCCGTTCAGGAAAAGCCTTGTTGCGTCTGCACAGCCTGAATATGCGGACGTTGATCGCTGTGCGAGAGAGCCTAATAAACTGGCTCAAATCGCTTTATCAAATGCTTTAATTGAAAAAAGAAGACGAGCAGTCGAATTGCTGGGAAGCCTTTTGGATACCGGTGAGCTTTCGGCTATTAAATTTTTAAGACAAATTGCTGATCCAAATAAATTGATAACCGATGCGCGTTATTGCCCTAAAATACATGATATGGCACGCAAGGTTCTTGATAAACATGGAGTCCCTTGGAAAAATTGCACCATCCTTACCGATTTTCGCGGAGAAAGAGGACGCATTAAAATTCCCGGAGAGCGGTAGACTTTTTTTGGCTTAAATACTATAATTTCGCAGTATATAAATCATTATGTTTAAATATCTCATCAAAGGCGGAACTCCGCTTAATGGAGAAGTTCGAGTCAGCGGATCAAAGAATGCGGCGCTTCCGATTTTGTGCGCAACGATGCTTACGAAAGAAAAATGCATTTTGAAGAATGTGCCGGAAATTGCGGATATTTATTCCATGATTGATATTTTGAAAGAACTTGGTGCACGTGTTAATTTTGAAAATAATGTTCTTGAAATTGAAACTTCGGAAGTTAAAGGTATTACGCCACCAAAGGAAGCTGTTTGCCACATGAGAGCTTCGATTTTGGTTATTCCACCTTTGCTTGCACGAAAAGGAAAAGTTGATATGAGCTTTCCAGGCGGATGCGTTCTTGGAAAACGTTCGATTGATGCGCATACTTTTGTTTTTGAAAAATTTGGAGGAAAAATTAAAAATGATAAAACCGGAATAAATATTGAAGTGAAGGAATTGAAGGGCGGGCCCGTTGTACTTCCGGAAATGAGCGTTACGGCAACAGAAAATGCAATTATGATGGCCGTATGCGCAAAAGGGGATACAGAAATAAGACTTGCGGCAACAGAACCACACGTTCAAGATTTGTGTAAATTTTTGAAAAAAATGGGTGCGAAAATTGCAGGGATTGGAACAACAACTTTGAATATTCAAGGTGTGAAAAGTTTGCATGGTGCCGAATATGAAATTTGTGGAGACTATCTTGAAGCGGGGACTTTTGCACTTGCCGGAATATTAACAAAAGGGCATGTGAAAGTAACCGGAATTGATACTTCTTTTCTTGATATTTTATGGCAAAAATTGGAAGAGATGGGCGTGAAATTAAATGTTCAAAAAAATTATGTTGAAGTTTTTCCTGTTAAAAAATTAAAATCAATTAGGATTTTAAGAACCGCCGCTTATCCAAGTTTTCCGACTGATTTACAGGCACCATTTGGAGTGCTTTTGACGCAAGCAAGTGGCGTTAGCAAGATTTTTGAAACACTTTTTGAAGGAAGGCTTAATTATTTGATGGAACTTGAAAAAATGAGTGCAAAAGTCGAAATTTTAAATCCAAATCAAGCTTTGATAATCGGACCTTCAAAATTGCGTGGATGCCCTGTTTCAAGCCTTGATATTAGAGCCGGTGCGGCAATGATTTTGGCAGGACTTTGTGCTGACTCTACAACTGAAGTTTCCAACATCCAATATCTTCATCGCGGATATGAAAAGATGGATGAAAAGCTTAGAAAATTGGGGGCAAGCATAGAGAAGACTTGCACGATTAAGAATATCTAAGCCGGGGAAATAATTAATTATCAATTTTTGAATTTTCAAATCGGGGCGTAGATTGCTTCGCCATCGGAAATAAATTCAAGAGTGCCGGAAAAGTCATTTCGGAATATTTGAATATTACGCTTTTCCAAGCGGTCTAAGGCTTCTTTATGCGGATGACCATAGCGATTTTTTGAACCACTTTGAATAACTGCGTAAGTCGGATTTATTTCATATAAAAACTCTTCGCTTGTTGAATATTTACTTCCATGATGGCCGATTTTTATTAAATTTACTGAAAAATCTTTATTTGATTTTAACGCTGAATATTCTTCTTCGACTGGCGCATCACCTGTAAAAATAATACTTGTTTTTCCGTATAATAAGCGCGAAATCACAGATGATTCATTAGCAGATTTCTTATCTGAAATAGCCGAGTCTGAATATAAAAAATCCATAAAAACTCCTGCACCAAAATCTATATCTGAATTTTGTGGAACAAATGCGGTTTCAATTTTGCGTGATTTAATTTCGTTTAAAAGCGTTGAATATAATGGATCAGAGGAACCCGCGTTCGGTAGCAGAATTTTGCCTATTTCATAACGCTTTACAACTTCCAGCATGCCTTCAAAATGATCTTTGTGCGGATGTGAAAGAATCATCAAATCTATTTTTCTGTTCAAGTGACCAAGCGTTTTGCCAATCAATTTTACAGCAGATGAACCCGGTCCGGCATCAATTAAAATCGTTTTATTATCAGGGCTTTTTATTAAAATGCAATCACCTTGACCAACGTCCAAAAAATAGATGTGCAACCTATTATCCGGCAGTTCGTTTAATAAAAATGCCGATACGAAAATCATAATTAAAATAAAAATTGCCGCATATTTCATGCAAGCAATTTTTTCATATGTGTATTAAATTTTTCTAAACAGTTAATGAATAATTTCTGAAAACTTATTAAGCTTTGTCGTTCGCTAATTTTCTGCCATAGTTCATAACTCCGAATCCAAGAGCTGCGATCATTAAGGCATAAACTCCGGCTGGGCCTGTTGCAGGTAATTCAGGAATAAGAACTTTTGTTAAAACACCAACACTTTCATTGCCTTTTTTATCCTTGGCTGTGAGTTTGAAATTATATTCTTTGCCAGGAGCAAGTTTTGCAACTTCAAAAGTGACAGCTTTGATATCAAGCTTTTTGAAAACAGAATAATTTTTTCCGCCATCATTGCTCTTATACAAAACATATTCTTTGAAATCGCCAGCAGTGTTTAAGCTTGCCGCCCACGTCAATTTTGCCTTGTATTCAATATTTTCACCGTTGAAGTTCGTTGCATCTTCCGGTGGGGTTATATCTTTATAAATTGGCGTAAATTCTTTTGTATTTTTCACTTCATCAACCAGTTTTCCATCAATATCCAAAATTCCTTTTACTATAAATGAGTGAATTTTTTCGTTGTCTGACTCTTTGATTGTGAGTGTAACTGTTGTGTTGTCTTCTTCAAGTTTTACACCTGTTATTTCAAGTGTTTTTTCAGAATTTTCTTTTTGAACGATTGCAAAATTCGTCACTGGATCGACTGACAATGCGATCTTTTTTGTGAAAACGATTTTGATTGTTTTTTCATCAGTTGCTTTAACTGATTTTACTTCTGTTGTACCAACTTCAGGCGCTGCTGGAAGAACTTCTGCTGCAGGTTTGTCCGCAACAACGTCTGCGGGCTTTACCTCAGGGACGGCAGGATCTGCTGGAAGCTTATCTGCCTCTGCGGCTGGATCCAAAGCCGGATCCTCAGTTGTTGCAACCAATTTTTCAACATGTTCTTTATCTGTTCCCTTGAACAAAAGCGCATCTGATTTTCCGCTTACGACAACTTCTTCGCTTGTGCCTTTAAGATCTCCGCCGAGCGTTAACAAATATTCCGTTTCAGGAATTTGAACGTCCGTTGTGAGCAAAACCGTCTTATTCGTTACGTCTTCCATATCTAATTCAGCTTTATTTACTTTTAAAAGGTCGAGCGTTTTATTATCTTGAATCGTAAATAAATCTTGTGCATTTTCAGGCAAAACAACCGCAACCGAAAGCGTGACTTTCACTGTTATCGTATCAACAGCTTCAACTTTTTCAATTTTAATAACTTTTGAATCTTCTGTTGTTTCTGTGGCAACCACTTTATTGCCTTGATCTTGTGGCATAGAAATCAGCGCGGCCGAAAGACTGCTCATTGGAACTGAAAAAATTTCCGGGCTATAGAAATCGCTTTCAACGCCTTTTGAATCGTATGCTGTGACCACGAAATAATAAGTTTTTCCGTTTTCCAAATTGACAACCACATATTTGAGCGTATTGCCCGCATCAAGCGATTGCGTGTATTTGGCCTCATTGTCGTTTTTTACGGAAACTGTGCCGTAATAGACCTTGTAGCCTGTAACGTTGCCTTTTGCGGCCTCCCATTCAAGGCTAACTGAAGAATCTCCGGCAGTTGCCTTAAGAACGTTTACATCGCCTACAACAGTAGCTGCAACCGGCGCTTCCGCAACCTCAGCTTTCGCTGTTTTTATAATAGCTACGCATGGCGCTAAGATCATAACCGCAACGAGCAATGAAGACGCGAAAATCTTTATTTTTTTCATATTTGTTTTTGTTATTTGTTTATTTTATTAATTTTATAGCCTTGTCACAATTCTCACATAGTCTACTTTGCCATCTTTATCTTTTGATTTGATATATCTGCACTCTCTGCCTTTTTCATCTTTTGAACATATAAATCCATCTTCATCTAGTCTATACAAATCTGAGTCAAGCCCCTCTTTGCTCTTAGTCCAGCTCTGCTTGTCTTTAGAACCTTTTAAAAATTCCGTCATAGCGGTTAATCTTTGATTTTCCAATTGCGTTGTTCTGCTTAAGTCCTTCTCTTCAGGTTCGTAATCAAGCATCATTTCGTCATTGCGCATGCTTGCTAGCGTCAAAACAAACCCGAGCCTCTTTAAGGCCCCCTTATTCACTCTATTAAGAGTGACTTCTTCCTGTCTTTGGATGTTAACATATCTATTTTTTATTTCCCCTAACGCCTTCATTTGAGAATCTATAAGCTCTGCTAATTCAGCACTGTTTACAAAATTACCATTTCGACTTACGGATTTAAGTTTTCCCTCAAGCTTATTTTTTGCTTCTACGTACTCCCGCTCAATTTTATCCCTTGTCACCTCCGGCGACTTTGCAATATTTTCTTTAAACCGATCTACGACTTCAAGAACTTCATTCGCCTCAGCGCTGCGCGCCTGCTCTCCGCTATTCCCGCTCATTTTAAAAGCAAGCCTAGCCGGCTTAAATAAGCTCAAACTCAATGCATTGAATATAACTGTGTTCATTTTTGTTTTTTTATTTTTATTTGTATCTATATATTTTACCAAAAAAACCCGTCCGAGTCAATAGCATTGGCTCAGACGGATCGAGTGAGGGGCGATTTTTAAACTTCTAATCTTCTTCCGTTATATCCTTCATCTTGTCTGCTTCTTTATTCATTTGCTTCTCAAGCTCAGGATCGTATTTTTTGCCTATCTTTTCGTCATATTCCGATGATCTTTCATATGCGAGCATAAATAGCTTCTTAAATGCATCCGCAACTTCACGACTTTCTATAATTGCGCCAAATTTTTCTTTAAGCGACATTATTGTCACTTTATCGTCATAAATATCGATTTCAGGCGAAATTCTATATTTTACCGGAATTATTTTTGAAGTTCTGATGTGTGCCTTGTCCAGATCTTTAATCCTGAAGGAATTTTCCGTATAAGCCAAAATAGCCTTAACGGGGATTCCTCTGCGCGTGCGTCTATCATAATATTCCGGAAAATAGCCCGGCATAAACGAATGTTGATTTTCAACTGACGCATAACCTAAAATCGTTGACCTTGCGGTTAACGTATCTTCATATACGCTGATAATTCCTTCTACGCCTTCGTAAAACTTAATCTTTAATTTGCCGGTTGGATGCCTATGAATTGCTTTAAATTCAGGCAAAACCTTTTTCGCGCGCTGAATATTTGTTTCTATCTCCTTAAGATTTTCTTCCAACATACTTACGATTCTTTCAGGATTCTCGGCTATAAAAACCATTTTTGATTTTTCTTCATATGTACTTACAAGGCCTTTTGTTATCAAACCGTTTAAAACGTGATAGCCGTTTGTGCGTGTTATCTTGGCTTTTTTTGAAATTTCGGTAACGGTTGAAGGACCCATCTCAAGCAAGGCTAAATAAATCTTGGCCTCTTTGTCGGCTAAACCGAATTTTATGAGATCTTGAAACATGGGATTTTATTAGGTGTCACTTCGTGACGTTTTTATTTATATGGAGCAACCGCTTCGCTATTGCTCTGTGTGTCAAAAAAAATATACAAAATTATCTATATAATTCTTTCTTCGCGTAGAATATAAAACTCTTTTAAATAAATATCAATGCTTTTTTGCAAAAATACGCCTCAATTAAATATCTATCAAATTGTTAACTTTTTGGTAAAATCTATTGACAATTCTATCTAAAACTACTAAATTTGTATCTTGAGATAAATTTTGATATTTGAGTTTTGCTCTTTGTTATGAGAAAATAATAGAAATTAATGCTTTTTAGGGTCAAATTATTATGTCAATTAATTTACACACATGTATAAAAAACTAACATCAGAGGACTATATAACATCTTCCATAATAAGATTCGGAAGTCATAAAAGGTATATACAAGAAAAATTACTTGTTGATTTTTTTGCTGTCAAAGGAAATCTGAAGATAGCGGAATATTTAAATAAATATATTCAACAGCATCTTTCAGAATTTCAATCAAAGAGCAGAATTCGCATTTTGGACGTTGGCCCTGCAATCGGTGCACTTACAACAATGCTTGTTTTGCAAGAATTGGATAAATTTGGCCTTATGGATAAAGCACAAGTTTATCTTATTGATGTTTCCGAAAGGGTTATAAACAGCACTCAAAACCTTGATTTCTTTTATCCTAAAACGATTCTTGACGTTTCTTTGAAAGCGAGAATATTTAAAAAGTTAAAATCTTCAAAAGCGATTATACAATCAGCTGAATCAATGCCTTTTAAAACGAATTTTTTCGATATTGTTTTGGCCGGATTCTTATTTCATCATCTTCACGATTCAATCAAACCTGTTGTCGCAAGTGAAATCGAGAGAACGATCAGAAAAGAAGGCCTCATAGCGATCGCAGAAGAATGGTTTGAGGATTACAAAAAAGATTATGCACATGAACATATTGGAGATGAAATTCCATTAGCTTTTGAATCTATAATTAAAATGGAAGATATGATTGCGCTCTTTAAAGATATTGACGTTAAAATTCAATCTAACTCTGAAGATATACCAAAAGAGAATTATTATTATTTCTGCGCTGAAAAGAAATAAATTTACACTTTATAGACTTTGCGAACGCCAAGAATTCTCTCTAAATCAAAAATCAGCTCGCAGAGCTGATTTCCATTTTCCACGTCAACAATAAATTCATCTGTAATCATTTTTGTTGCCTTTCGTGACATTGTGCGCACATCTTCTATATTTACGCCCTTGGAGGCAATTATTTGCGTAATTTTATTTAAAATACCAACTACATCATCGGCTTCTATAACGATTTTTACGGTTTTGTAATTCTTTGACTGCGGATAATTATTTTTAACCATGGAGTCTGAAATTTCATCATCTGAATAAAGCTTTGAAAGCGCCGCGCAAGGCCTTTCTCTTCCGCTCCCAACCTTATTTAACATATCTTCCATATTTTCGTATAAACACTTGTCTTGAATGATTTTCTTAATGCGGTTTTTTTCTTTTTTAAAAGTGGTGTTTATTATTTTCTGAAGCAATAAATCCATTTTGCCTTCTCCGCGCTTCATGTTGGACTCCTTGTCGGAATCAAACCAGTTTGATATGTGGTGCCTTGCTCGATCTGTTTTTACAAATTCAATCCAATCAAGCAAAGGCCCTTTTTGGCTTTTACTCGTTATTATTTTTATGATATCTCCGGTTTTTAATGTCGCGAGCGGATGAGTTTTTATGCCGTTTATTATAGCCCCTGAGCATTGATGACCCTCTTCTTCACTTACCGCGTAAGCAAAATCAACGCATGTGGATTTTTCAGGCAAATCAACGATTTCGCCTTGCACTGAAAAAACAAAAATTTTATCGCTCAAAACGTCCAGTTTAAGCTGATTTATAAAGTCCAACGGATTATTTGTTCTTTCATGAATTGCAATAATGCTCTTTATTAAATTTCCGCTATAAACCTTGTCCTTATCCATTATCATCGAATATTTATCCATTTCTTCGGTTAATATCTGAATATGGATTGAACTACCTTTTGTATCAAAAACTGTTGTGTGTAGACCTCTATATCCGTTTATTTTTGGCACGGCGATATAATCTTTAACCGCATACGGCTTTGGTGGATATATCCTATGAATTGCGCCAAGAATTTTATAACAGTTATCGATAGTGTTTGTTATTACCTTGATTGCGCTGCTGTCTCTTATTGGATCAAAATTGTCTTTTTTCTGCTTAATAGCGCGGTAAATATGATATTCGTGTTTTTTAAATGAAGTTATTTTTAACGAAATTTTGTTGTGAAAAAATTTTGACAATCCTTTTTTAAGCTGTGAAGTGTGCCCTGAAAGGCTTTTTAAAATATTTTTATATTCATTCTTTATTTCTTCGTAATCTTTTGGACGCAATACTTGGAAACTTAAATTTTCGAGTTCCCAGGCCCACTGTCTAAGCCCCAATATATTCGCAATTGGACAATATATTTCAAGTGTTTCCATGGCTATGGAGCGCTTTTTTTCGTCCTTTGGCATGAATTCTATTGTACGCATGTTGTGAAGCCTATCGGCAAGTTTAACCAGAATAACACGTACATCTTTGGACATAATAAAAAACATTTTCTTTAAAGCGTCCGTCTGTCTCATTTCCGGATTATCTTGATAGTGAATCTTTGCAAGCTTTGTGACGCCGTCAACCATATCTTTTATACTTTCACCGAATTCATTTTCTATTTGATCAAGACTAATTTGGCTCTTTTCTATAACATCATGAAGCATACCTGCGGCAATCATTTCTTCATCATCACGATTGAATTTTGAGAGTATTTTCGCAACCTCAATTGGATGATTTATATAATCTTCGCCCGAGTGACGCTTCTGATCTTTATGCGCATTATACGCAAAAGAAACGCTTTTTTTTAAAAAAGGATTTTTAAACACAATTGTTTCGCCATTTTTTTTTGCCATGACGTTCTCAATGCTTATATTTTCTGCTCTTACCCCCGCAAGATAACTTCAAAATATACTTGTGTCAATAACTTTACACAAACTTTAACTTGCGTAAAATTAAAAAAATAACAAAGATAACTTTTCCAATATCGCTTTGCGGAACGGCCTTATAAATGACGTGCTACATTTTCTCAGGACATTCTATTCCTAAAATATTAAGCCCGGTATAAAGAATTTTAGCTACAGATTCAGTCAATTTGACGCGCAAATCTCTTTGATTCTCGTTATCCGCCTGCAAAACCGGAGTTGTGTGATAAAAAGCATTGAAGTTCTGTGCAAGATCGTAAAGATAATTCGTAATAATGTTTGGCTTGTATTCTTTTGCCGCAAAAACAACGTGTTCCGGAAATTTTACAAGAAGCCGTGCAACCAAAATTTCTTTTTCATCCATTAGCTCTGCCGGCGCGGACTTGCTCACGTTTTCCGATTCCGCAATTGCATCAAATAACGAAACTTGGCTTGCAACATCACTTTTAGCCTTTGAAGGCTTCTTCTTTTTTGATCCAAATTCATCCTTATATCTCTTGATTATGCTTGCCGCGCGAGTGTATGTATATTGTAAATACGATGCACTATTGCTGTCGAATGAAAGCATTTTATCCCAATCAAAAACTATGTCGGTTGTTCGATTTTGACTTAGGATATTGTATTTTACAGACCCAATTCCGGTCATGTTTGCAATTGAGTCTTTTTCTTTTTCCTTGAGATCGGGATTTTTTTGCTCAATTATTGCTTTTGCCCTTAAAATAGCCTCTTTTAAGACTTCGTCCAAAAGAATTATATTGCCTTTTCGCGTGCTCATTTTTTCATCTTTGAAGTCCATTCGTCCGAAATCTATGTGCGTGCATTCCGGTTTTTCCCAGCCCAAAAGGTCAATCGCTCTGAATAATTGTTTAAAATGAAGCGACTGTGCTTTATCAACAACGTAAAGTAATTTTACGGGATGCCACGTTGCAATTCTATGCTTAATAGACGCAATGTCGCGCGTTGAATAAAGAGTTGTTCCATCTGATTTCTGAACAAGATATGGAGGAAGTTCGTCATTTGGATATTTTACGATGTATGAGCCCTCTTCACCGATTATGAACGCGCCTTTTGATTTGCCTTCTTCAAGTACAACGTCCATTTTATCGTTATAATAACTTTCGCCAAGGATGTAATCGAAATGAATTCCGGTTAGCGCGTCATATGTTTTTTGGATGTCTTTTAAACTCGACTCCTTAAACCATTCCCAGATTTTCATGTTATCTTTATCTTTTTCTTCAAGTTTTTTAAATTCGGCGCGCGCCTTATCTTCAAGAGACGAATCATTTTCGGCTTCGTTGTGGAATCTTATATATAATTTCAACATTTCGCTAATCGGCTCTTCTGCGATTTTCTTTTTATCTCCCCACAAATTGTATGCAACGATGAGTTTTCCAAATTGCGTTCCCCAATCGCCGATATAGTTAATTCCTATGACGTTATAGCCAAGAAATTTGTGGATATTTACGATTGCTTGCCCAATTATCGTCGAAAGAAGATGGTGAACGCCAAGCGGTTTTGCGATATTTGGAGCGGAAAAATCCACGACGATATTTTCACCCTGGCCATTGTCCATTTTTCCGTATGGAGATTTGCCGGCTATTACATTTTCGAATTCGTCTTTTATCCATGATTTGTTCAATGTGAAATTAATAAAACCCGGTTCCGTGAATGTAATTTCACTTACATAATGAGGCCTTTCAAGATGGCGCATAAGCCCGTCATAAACGTCTTTTGGCTTTATTCTAAGCGGCTTTGAAAGCATTAATGCAATGTTGGAAGAATAATCTCCAAAATGTGCTTCTCGTGGAAATTCAATTGTGAAATTCGGAATTTCAGAAAGTTCTGAAAATGATTTTTGTGCGGCCGTTTTTACTATTTCAAATAATTTATCTTTTATTAAACGTGTTCCTGATTTTTTAACTTCTTTGGTTTTTTTTGCAGGAGTCTCTTTTTGGGCTTGTGGAGCCTCTTTTACGACTTGCGGTTTTTCTTGTTTTGCAGGTTTTTGCTGAACTTCTTTTACCGGTTTTTCGATTGCAACTGAAGTTAACTCTGTTTTTTGGCCATGCTTGATCGTCCAAAGTCTTGCAGTTGGCTTGATTGGTCCATGTGCAAATTTCTGCTTTAATGCAATACGTTTTGGGTCTTGAGTAAACTCTGCATCATTGATTCCGGTTTTGCCTGCAACTCCCAAATCAATCTCAAACATCTTGTCGCCAAGAACGTGAACTTCCGCAGAGCCTCCGCAATATTTCGTTATAACTCCGGCAATTTCTTTTGTAGTGCTTTTTAATTTTTCCATATCCAAAGCGCCCGCATTTTCAACAAACACACAAACGTTTTTTGAAAAAGGCATAATCGCAGTTCGCTCGCTTTCATATGTATTCCACATTCTCGCAATGACTCCGGCGCGGTCTTTATATACAACTTCACCTTGTTCCGCGTGAAAAAGTTTTGCTGAATTTCTTATAACAAACGGCTCTGTGCCGCTTGCGAAAAGGATCTCAAGATCTCCGCAAAGTTCTTCCGTATCAATTCCCCAAACAGGCATTTCGTGCTTTGCAGATGCGTAATTTAAAAGGTTTTCGAGCGTTGAATAAAAAATCACATCTGATTTTGAAAATGACTTAAAAATGCGTTCCAAAAGGGGGATATGCTTTGTTATATCGGCCCCGAAGTCGCTTAAATATTTTCTCCAGATTGCAATTTTTGGATTATTTTCTATGCCATTTTTTGCAACAGCTTTCTTTTCCGCAATTGCACCGAGAAGCAATTGTTGACTTACGGAAACGATTTTTTCGTTTTTTATACCTTTAAGCAAAATAACGCCAAGGTTATATTGCGGAAAAACTCTACCGATTTGAGAATTTATTCGAAAGTTCATAAATTAATGTTTATATCAATTTATCAAAAATTCCCCCACATTGCAACGTTCATGCAAAACTTGTACAATATATATAAATAAACCCTCACTTAAATGAAAAAGCTTTTTATTGCGTTATTAATTCCGCAACTTGTTGGCGCACTTGGATCTATGTTTACAATGCCAAATGTTAATGTCGGCGGATGGTATTCCGTGTTGCATAAGCCTGTATTTAATCCGCCAAGCTGGGTCTTTTCTCCTGTTTGGGTAACTTTATTTGTGTTAATGGGAATTGCCCTTTATTGGGTTTGGAAACATGGAATCGAGAAAAAAGATGTCAAAGTAGGAATGTGGCTTTTTGCCATACAACTGTTTCTTAACTTACTTTGGTCTGGGTTGTTTTTTGGCTTGCATGACCCATTTTTGGCATTTATCGATATTTGTCTTTTACTTGTATTTATTATACTTACGATTTTTCAATTCCAAAAAGTTAGCGTACATGCCGGACTGATAATGCTACCATACTTATTTTGGGTTGGATTTGCGGTGGTTTTGAATTATCACATTTGGATTTTAAATATATAAAAATCCCCACCAAGACTGATGAGGATTTTTTGGTATGACTTAGTCCAAGGACTTGACATTAATTTTATTATAACACCTTTTTCAGCATATTTAAAGTCGTTTATATATTTTTAATAATTATTTTATAGGGAGTTCATGTCCTTATGATTGAATGTGCGCATGCCGGCATGGTCCGGGCCTGGTAATGGTTTACGTTCAAGGACTTGACATTCTTGAATGCGGGTTCGATTCCCGTCGGGTCCACCAAGTGCCGGCTTTTTTATATACTACAAAACAAACCTTGCGATTTTTTTGACTGATGGGTAAAATAAGCTCTGCAATTACGGAAGGGTCGCATAGTGGTCGAGTGCACCGGTCTTGAAAACCGGAACCCAGTTTTACTGGGTCGCGAGTTCGAACCTCGCCCCTTCCGCCAAAATTAAAATTTATACGAATCTTTATTTCGCGACATTAAAAATCGTCATGATTCTTTTGTCGTTTTCGATGTAAACTTCAGCATCTGCGCCTGGAAATTCGAATACGCCAATTTGGCCTTTGTCCGAATGAACAACGACCATAATTCTTTTACTTGCAGTTGGACCAATTGCAACTTCCACATTCGTGTTTGCCCCTTCGATGGCGGCCCAACCAAGGACTTTACCTGGCTCATATCCGCTGAATACTTCCTTACCAAGTTCGTGAACAGCAACCCAGCCTTTTTCAGGAATAGAAGCCTTATCGATAATCACTTTGCCGGCCGAGATTGATTGGTCTGCAATTTCAACCTCTGCGCTGACTTTTGAGGCTTGTTGCTTGGAGCAACCCGCGAAAGTTAATGATAACAATAAAATGGCTAAAATAAGCGATATTTTTTTCATAAATTGATTGTTGATTACAATAATATAAATACCAATTTGTAAGAAAAAATACAAGTCGCCGTATTAGACAATGATCAATCGCGAATCATAAAACGATTGGTCACTATTAAGTAAAATATTATTTAACCAAATATAGTATGAACAAACACAAACTCATCGCATTACCAATTGCGATTTTTGTTGTGGCAAACATGATGGTCCCGTCTTTTGCATTAGCGGATAAAATTAATGCAGAAAAAAAATCCGAATTAGAACGCGGAAATAAAGACTCTAACTTTTGCGTAAGGCTCGTTGAAAAGGATGAAAGATTTGAGAAAAATTATGCTGAAAAAGAAACAAAACTTTCTTTAGAAAGGAATAAAAATGATAAAGAACGTATGGATGGACGCGCGGACGCAGACAAAAGGCGTGAAGATAGAAAAGTAAAGACTGATAATAGATTTGCTAACAGATATCAAAAACTTTATGAACAAATAGCAAAAACCGATGCTGAAAAATTGGCTGTTACAGCTTTTAAAACAGCTGTCGAAACGGCTTTAACCGCAAAAAGAACTTCGGTTGATTCTGCTGTGGCCGCTTTTAGAACGGCCGTTAATACCGCAACTGCTGCAAGAAGAACAGCAATTGACGCAGCTCGAACTACATATCAAACAGCGACTGAAACTGCTTTAAAAACAGCTGCTGATCAATGTGCCGCAGGAACGACTTCTGCTACTGTCAGAACAAATTTTCAAGCTCTTATCAAGACTGCAAAGGATAAATTTGAAGCAGACAAAGCCGCTGCTCCAAAGGTTGGCGTAGATGTTTCCGCTTTAACCGAAGTCAAGAGAACGGCATTAGAAACAGCTCAAACAACATTTCAAGCTGCGATTACAAAAGCAAAAGCTGATTTAAAGGCCGCATTTGGAACGAATCAGCCGGTATAAATTTATGTGGGGAAAAGTTACATAGATAAGACGCGGGAATTAAACCTCTCGCGTTTTATCGAAAATGACTTTAGTCATATCTATGCGGCGCCCCTCTGCGTCTTTGTGAAATTTAAAAAAATTTCTGCATGCTTCAATTGCGGCTTCGCGATCATCAAATTCTCCATCATGAACATCGGTGTGCTTCCATATGCCAATCCCTGTAACTTTCACGGTTTGAGGAAGCGTTGGATCGGGATGATGTATTGTAAAAACAAAAGTTTCTTCATCACGTAACAAACATGCGCCAATCCTTCTTCCATGTTCCGGGTTTACGGGAGCATGGTCATGCGATCCGTGTCTTTCGGCTCTTTCGGCATGCAGCTGCCTTAATTCTAAGTTTTGATCACCTCTTGTAACTTCCAATAAAGCTCTTCTATGTCTTTCTATTGCAATTCGTAGCTCTCGTCCCGGGTGACGGCGCATTCTCGCTTCCGCCTCAAGCCTTCTTAATTTTTTTTGAATTATCGGCGCATCGAGATCCTTTAATGTATCTAAATTTGGGTAACGCATAATAAATTAATCTTGGTAAATATTAGAGATTAATTTATATGCAAATGATACTTATTGCAAGCTTAAATTAGCTTGAGGACATTCCAGAAATTATCGATATATTCAGGACGCCTATTTTGATATTTCAAATAATAAGCATGCTCCCAAAGATCCAGTGTTATTATTGGCGTTTCGTCGAGAGAAAGAGGCGAGTCTTGATTTGGGAGAGAATAGACCTTGAGCTTGTTGTTTTTGTCACGAGCAAGCCAAGTCCAGCCTGAACCAAAATGCTTTACGGAAACGTCTGTGAAAAGCTTCTTGAATGCGTCAATTGAGCCGAATTCCTGAGTTAATTCTTCTATTAATTTTGCATCTGTGGCTTTTTGCGGACCCATAATTTGCCAAAATAAATTGTGGTTAACAAACCCTCCACCATTATTTTTTAAAAATGCTCTGTCGGCGTCATCAACGGATAAATCTTTGATATTTCGCAGAACGTCATCCGGGTTTTCGCATGTAATTTGTGGGTATTTTTCAAGCATTGTATTGAATTTATCCAAATATGCTTGATGATGCTTATCGTGATGAATTTGCATCGTTTGCGCGTCGATATAAGGCTCGAGCGCGTCATAAGAATACGGAAGCTTTAAAAGTGTATACATAGTTTCTATTGTTATTTATTTTATTTTACCACATCAAGGGGCTAAAACTGACGCCCCCTCATGTCGTCAGCTTTAGCCGTCATTACATACCACTAAACTAGGCTTAATCTTCATCTTCTTCGTTGTTGTTACCTTGGTTTTCATGTTCTCCGTTTTGGCTGTAATGATCTCCTTGATCTTCATCTACGTGACGATCTTCGTCTTCGTGACTGTCTTCGTCATCGCCGTTATGTTGATCTTCATCTACATGACTATCTTCATCTTCGTGACTGTCTTCGTCATCGTTTTCATCATCATCTCCTCCAGGAGTGACAACGACATTATTGACCGTGACATTTAGAGAAGTCGAGCTTCCTACGTTTCCGGCTGCATCATAGGCTTTTGCCATAAGTGCATGGGATGCGTTTGAAAGTGTCGTTGTGTCTAGCGTGAATGAGTAAAGCGAAGTTGTGTCCGTAGCCTTTAGAACCCCATCTACATAGAGCTCTACTTTTGTTACACCTACAGCATCTGTTGCGTTTACATCAACCACTACAGCTGTACCTGAAACCGTTGATCCCGTTGCCGGTGACGTTATTTGTGCGACAGGAGCGACTATGTCAGGATTTGTGTTATTTACCGTGACATTCACGACCGTTGAACTTCCAACGTTATTTGCTGCGTCATACGCCTTTGCTTGAAGCGTGTGGGCTCCTTCTGCAAGGGCCGTTGTATCAAGTAAAAATGAATAAGGCGAAGACACATCGGTTTCTTTAAGAGTTCCATCTACATAGAGCTCTACTTTTGTTACACCTACAGCATCTGTTGCTGTTACATTAACGGCTGCTGACGCCCCAGACAACGCTGCTCCTTCTAAAGGAGTAGTTATTGCTGCCACAGGCGCAATTGTATCAGAACTTGTATTACTTGAAGTTACGCTGACTGAAGCGGAACTACCTACGTTTGCAGCAACATCATATGCTTTAACTAAAAGCGTGTGAGAGTCGTTCGTTAACGCAGCTGTATTCAATGAAAATGTTGTAAAAGGCGATGTCGTCAATGTTGATGACAATACCCCGTCCACATATAGCTCTGATTTAGCTATCGCTGAAGCGTCCGTAATTGTTGAAACTACAGAAATTGCTCCTGAAACGGTTGCTGCGTTTAATGGTGATGTAATTACCACTACTGGAGCAGTTACATCAGGACTTGTGTTATTTACCGTTAGATTCACTACTGACGAATTCCCAACGTTATTTGCCGCATCATAAGCTTTTGCCTGAAGATTATGCGCACCATCCGTCAATGAAGTTGTGTTAAGAGTAAAAGCATAAGGTGAGGATGTGTCAGTTAGATCTAGAACACCATCTATATAGAGCTCTACCTTTGTCACTCCAACATTATCCGTTGCCGTTGCATTAACCGGTAGTGTTGTCCCGGAGACCATTGCTCCATCAACGGGCGAAGTTATCGATGCTATTGGTAAAGTGATATCCATCACCACCGCACCTGCCACAGCAGGAGCTGCAAATGGCAGCATCATAAGACCCGATAATACTACTGCTGATATTTTTTTTGCTAGTGAATTCTTATAAATTGTATTTTTCATAGTTTTTTTAGTTAAATTGTTTAAATGTTTTAACAATTTTTTATTTTGCTTAATATGTTAATTTGATGCTCGACCCGTGGCTTAAAGTTAATTAATAAATGCCGCATCAATTTGATAGTTTTTAATCCTATCATTTTGGTAGGGATTAAGTCAACGTAAAAACAACACGAAAGACTTGACAGGAAATTCAGGATATTAAGTCTGACAATTTGATGCTTTCCGTGGTTGAAATAAGCGTTTTTTGAACTTTTGCCCAAGCACGTTTTGCTTTGCATCTCGGGCTGAATTTGCATTTTTTATTTTTCGGAGGAAGACAATCAACAATTGCTCGATTGCCGCTAAATAAAAATATTACATCTTTTATTGAAATATCTTTTGGATTTTTTATCAATTCATAACCACCGGCTTTGCCACGCGTACTTTGAAGCCATTTTGTGCGCTTTAATGGAATCATTAATTGCTCAAGATATTTTACAGACATTCCTTCTTTTCCACTTATATTGTTAAGCGAAATCACTTCATGATTTTTATAACTTTCTGCAAATCGCATCATAAGACGTAAACCGTGATGTTCTTTCGTTGATAATTTTCCGAAAAGTGACATTTGACAGCGGTTAAATTACAGATGATAAATAACATTTTTCACAATAAACTTGCTTTGGAAAATTTGGAGAATATGGCGTTTTGATTGGAGCGGAGCAGGATGCGCAAGTTCTTGCGTTGAGTCGGCGCGGAGTTCGTATAAAAATGCGATTTCTATGGCGACAGTCAGGACATGCGTGCGGAATCGGAAGATTTAGGGCGCGATATCTTTGCAATTCTTGGCTGATTATATGAAAATTCTTTCCGCAAGATTCACAGGCGAGAAGATCTTTTGTAACTCCGTCGGTTGTTTGTTTTATGTCGTCAGGAATAGTTGCGGTTTGTGGCTTATATTCACGCCTATCTTGCTCTTTCCATTTGTAGTTTTTTGCAATAGCTTGTTCTTTGGTAAGTGGCATATATTCATGCGCAACGGTTTCGTTATAACCCCAAAGCGACATTTGTGTTGGAAAAAATTCGCCAAATTCTTTTGTGGCCGTCATATGGGCGATAATTTTTGGCAAAATGGCGCGATATTCTTCTTCGGGATATTGCTTATTTAAAATGCAAAATTTGCCGCGATTTATCGCAATGCAACCGAACATATTTGAAGAATTGTTGCATTGATCGCAATAAAAAATGTTGTCACAATAATGGCTCGCCATGTTGAATGCTGAAAACTTCATTGCCAAAGTGCTAATAAGTTCACATGCCACTTCGGGCTTATATAAGCTGTAATTCAGGTCATAGCAATCTTTGGCGTCAAGCACGTCATAAAGATATTTTGAATCCCAACAATTAATAACATTATAAACGTCGTGGCAGTTTTTTGAATTTTTGATATCGTTGCCGTCGCATTCCTCGGAAGCCATAATATACATGTCGCGATGAATCGCTTTTTTCATATTTTCTTTCCATTTCGAAATCATGTTTTTTAGGGATGCGTATGAGCCAAAATTCATTTTTGCAAATTCGGCCATATATTCTTCTTTGGAATAAGATTTGTTAAAAATATGATATTTTTTGTGACGAAGATTATTACAAAATAAACAGTCGGAACAGCCTTTTAAATCAAAGGAAAACGCGCAGTCGTTGCAATTTTCCAAGTACATAGAAAATTTGTCGTTGTAACAATCGTAGCAATTTATGCATTCGTGGCAAAGCTCGGAATTATAGACAAAAGTGCAGTCCGTACAAAACCTGGAATGTTTTGTATAAAGGCAAAAATAGCAGTTTTCGTTGGCTTCGCCGGCAAGGTCGAGGTAGCAATCTTTGTCGTCGCCGCAATAGTTGCAATAGTCGGAATTTTCGCAGTGGACAATATCAATTCCAAGACGCGGAACCGAATCTATTAGATCTTGGAATTGGTCAAAAAATGGACGATTAAAATCAAAATCTTGGCCAAATTTTCGTGCGTCCCAATCATCCTTGTACCATTCGGATGGTTTATAAACGGGAAATTTGGTTTTTTCAGGATAAATGGAGACGAATTTTTCATGCGATCGGTCGCATCTTCTTAAATAAAATGAACGGTCATTGCGCCACGCCATACGTCTTTGAACGCGACAGGAAGGGCAAAAAGTCGGATGCGGGATTTTTACTTTTGCGTAAAAAGCGGCGTCTTCAGGTGTGATTTTAAATTCGGTTGAACAATTTTGGCAGGTCGACATGGGGACGGAGGTGTTATGGGCCAATTTTAACACGAGAGGGACGGAGGTTGGAAGGGCTAAATTTTGTCGCCATACCTCCGTCCCTACCCTATAAACCGTAGGTTGTCACTTCCGGGTATGTTGGCTCGTACCACTTGCCCCATTCGTTATCCGTTTTCATTTGCGAAATAATTTCGGCGACGCGCTTTTTATACTCTTCTTCAGAATATTTGATGTTAAAAATGCAAAATTCGGCGTGATTTATGGCTGTGCAACCAAAGCAATCGTGGCTTGTATAAACGGAATCGCAGTAAGATAAATTATTTGAATGCCAGCAGCCATAGCAGAAAATGCAGTTATTTAAATTGCCCCCAGACATGATTTCATAACAAAGCTCGGACCAACCAAGATGGCTGCAGTCTGCGAGATTTTTGGAATCGTCGCAATGGTAATTATAAAGACAATCGTGCAAATTTTTTGAATCAAATGCCCAATATGCGTTTTTGGAATTATGGAGATTATCGCCGTAGCTATTTTCCGTGTTTTTTCCATACATAAAAATGCGCGGAAATTTGAGGAGTGCCGGAACGATTTTTTCGTAAATTTGAGCGGGCGTGAGCTTGCGAAGTTCAGCAACTTTTGTTTTATATTCTTCAGGTGAATATTTTTTATTGAAAATGCAATATTCACTTTGTCGCATGTTTATGCAGCCAAAACAGTTTTTTACGCCGATTGAATAATAACAAAAATCCAAATCATTTGAGTTTTCGCAATGGTCACAATAATTGCAGTTGTATGAATTTATGCAGTCAATGCATTCATAACAAAGTTCGCATTTGTAACAAAGGGCGCAATCTGTACAGTCTGTGCAATAAAAAACGCGAGTGTTGTATAAGCAAAATTGTGATTCGTAGCTCGCAAAAGTCATGTAACAATTTTTGCTGCGCTCTGTATATTGGCAAAAAGGGGAGTTGGTGTTATTTACGCATTGCAAACCGATGCGCGGATGCTTGAGGCGGAATGCTTCGAATTGTTGGAGAAAGGTCATAGCATAACTATATCTCTAGCTATTTTTCTATGCAAATTTTACGCTTGATTTTTATTTTCATATATGCTATTCTATATGTGTAATTATATAAGTTTTTATATATGGTAAAGATTATACCGACTACAAAAGTACAACAAAACATAGGAGGGATTTCGGCTACTATAGGCCAAGATTTGTATATTGTAACTAATCGCGGGGAAGGGAGAATTGTAATGCTCCCTTATTTTGATGGGTGCGATGAACATTTTAATGAGTACATGGAAGATTACGTGATGTCAAAAAATAAAGAAGTGCTAAAAAAACGTTATCAAAAGTCTTCCGATTCCAAAAAAAGTGTGTTAACCGTATAGCGAAATGGTTTTATTTGTTTTTACAAAATACGCGGAAAATGTTTTTAAAAAATTGCCAAAAATTGAACGGGAAAGAATTTTAAGCAAGCTTATTGAGCTCAAAAAACATCAAGACATTTTTTCTATACTTAGAAAACTTATTGATTTCGAACCGGCAACACACAGGCTTAGGATTGGTGATTATCGACTGATTTTGGAATTAAAAAAATACGATTCAAAAATTGTTGAACTTTGGGTTCTTGACGTCGGACACAGGAAGGATATCTATAATTGAAAGGCCCTATTTTGGAATAATTGCGACTTCATTGAACGGCTTGCATATAACATTTTTCGCAATAGATTTTTTCGGGACGATCAGGAGAAAATGCGGTTTGAATTTTCATGCCGCAATTTGCGCATGTGCGATCAAAAAGATTTGGGAGATTGCGTGTGAAAAAACGCTCGCGATGCCTGCAGAAAAAGCATTTTCGCGGGGATGGAATGTTTATTTTTTTATAAAAAATAAGTTCATGACTTGTGAGGCGGAAGGGCTTGCGGCATTCTTCGCAAAGATTTTCGAGGGACGCTTGCGATTGCGCATCGGATTTTTCGGCGGCCGATTTTTCAAGCACGGAATCGTCGTGCCATTTATAACCTTTTTTAATCGCTTGCTCGCGAATTAATGGAAAATAGTCTTGCGCGGAGGTCTCGTTATAGCCAAAAGGGGAGAGTGTTATTGGAAAAAATTCGCCATATTCTTGAGTCTTTTTCATGTGCAGAATTATGCGGTCGCGTAACTTTTTATAATCCTCTTCGGAATATTGTTTGTTCAAAATACAATTTCTTTTGTTGTGCATGCTGACGCAACCAAAACAATCTTGCGAATTCATAACCGTGTCGCAATAAGTTAAATTTGTGCATTCCCATGAGTTAAAAGTGAATTTGCCGTTGAAACCGCCGGTGCCGGCATTGATGGTTTCATAATAAAGTTCGGGGTGGTCGTATCCGATTGAAGAGCAGTCCATAACATCTTTTATGCCTTCGGCTTGGACAACATATTTGCAATCTTCACCGTCAAAAATGTTTGAACCGTGCTGGACGTTTTTGCAATTTTCAAGATAATCGCCGGTGCAATTTTCGCAATTTGTTTGATAAGAAGGAGGATAAATCGCTTGAGATTTGAAGCGCTTATAATTGGTTACCGCTGCGGAAAAATTGTTGGAATCTAAAAGCTGCGCGATGAGTTTTTCATATTCTTCTTTCGTGGCCTGTTTATTGTGAATGTAATAAGTTTTGTTGCGGAGATTTGAGCAAAAAATGCAGTTGTTACATCCACGTAAATTTACGGAAAAATAGCAATAACCGCTATTATATGAGCCAAAACAGTGTACACAATTATATAAATTTGATCCCCAAACTGATTCATAACAAAGCTCTGACATTTTAATCGATTCGCAATCGCAGCAATTTCTGCAGTGATTATAATGTCGGCCGTAATAGCAATCTTCGCTGTACCAAGAGCCTCCGACGGCGAGGTAGCAATTTTTGTTATATCCTGCGTAGTTGCAAAATTCGGAATTTTCCGCGGCTTTATTCATCAAACCAATGCGCGGAATTTGTTTTTGCATTTCGGCATATTGCTCAAAAAATGTTTTGTTAAAATCGAAATCTCGCTCATATAAATGCGGATCCCACTTGTCGCTCCACCAACAATCTTGGCAGAAAATTTTATATCCCGATTCCGGCGAATGAAGTGAAATTGTAGGTTTTTTGCAAAGTGCGCAAATGTTTTTATAAAGATGCGGCTCGTTGCGGTAGGTTAGCCTACGTTGAAGACGGCAGTTTGAGCAAAAAGTTGGTGGCGGAACTTCCAAACCCGGACCATAAGAAAGTTTTGCGTAAAAATTGAGATCGTCTTTCGTTATCTCAAATGCGGTTTGGCAGTTTTTGCAGGTTGGCATGCGCTAATTATACCTTAATTATTTTAGCCGGCTTCTTTCGTCTTCTTGTCGCTCTTAAAAGCTCTCTCAGTAAATCCGGGAACTCGTCTTCAACCACCCATGAAGCAGCTCCCGAGGTACTCTTGATCAATCTATCAACCGGATATCCAACTCTCATTTGCATAGCCTCATTAAATACCGACACTTCGCTTCCATTGCTCGCAACGACCCTCCCTATTGTAACTTCGCGTTCACCATCCATAACCGCCACTGCCTCTCCATGTTTAGGCAATTCTCTTTCTATCGTCATATAAAAATTGATTTTATGGAATTAAAATTGCCTCCGTCCCCATTAAAAGGCGAAATGTTTGCGGGGAAGAATTCACCGTATTCGCCTGTGCGTTGCATGTGCGCAACTATGCGAGCGCGAAGGTCTTTGTAATCAGATGGCGAATATTGTTTATTTAAAATGCAAAATTTTGCATGCTGCATGGAAATACATCCAAAAATATCTTTTGAATTTGCACAATTATCACAATAAAAAGCATTTGTGAGTCCCTGATAAACGTTGTTGCCAAAAGCCACATTAAAAGATCCTCGTCCAACAGAATGGCATTCATAAACAAGCTCCGCGCCTTCAATTCCACCGTATGTGTCGATGTCGTATCCGTCCTTGATTTTCTCGCAGTTAAAGACGAATTTACAATCTCTTAAATTTGATGAATCAAAGCAAAAAGTTGAATTTTGGCAGTGATTTAAATAGTTGCCGGTGCAATTTTCGTTATTGTCTCCATTGATGAATTTATGTGGAAATTTTTTAACAAATTCCGAGAAATCTTCGATGGAAAAATCTTTTACCGATTTAATTTTCTCTGAATATTCTTCTTTGGAATATTTTTCGTTCAAAAAATGAAATTCCTTATTTATCAGATTCACACAGCCAAAACAGCTCTTGCATCCTGTGCAATTTTTAAGAAATTTTGAATCGCTGCAGTTTTTGCAATCCTGAGAATGTCCAAGATTATAACATTTAAAAATGTCCACACAATCGTTGCAGAGTTCGCATTCCACAGCGTAATTGCAATCGATTAAATCCACGCTTCGATATGTGTAATAAGAACAAAAACAGTCGCGATTATTATCCGCTTCAAAACACATATAACAGTTTTTATTCCAGCTCGCCAAATTGCCATATTCCGCATTCTCGTTGGCAAAAGAATAGTTTAAGATTCTTGGAACAACTTTAAGTAAATCGCTAAATTGGTCAAAAAAAGTTCGATTAAAATCAAAGTCTCTACCATATGATAATGCGCTCCATTTATCGCTAAAAAAGTATTCGTGATCGTAGACGGGAAATGAAGTATCTTCGGGATAAATGCAAATTATTTCTTTGCCGGTACCGCTGCATTTTCGCTTATAAAGTTTTCTTTCGTTACGCCAAGCGAGACGTCGCATCTGGCGACAGGAAGAGCAAAAGGTCGGAGGAGGTACTTGCATTTTGGAATAAAAAGCGAGATCTTGAGGAGTGATTTCAAATTGAGTGGTGCAGTTTTTGCAGATCATTTTTCGGTTGTAAAAACGTGTTTAGTATAGCACTCCTCGCAATAAATCGGCGACGATTTTTCTTTATAGCTCGTCATAATTTTTTTGCTACATTTATCGCACTTTGATTCGAAAAGTTGTTTTGGGTTGCGGGTTGCGAGGCGTGAAAAATGGCGGCAGTTAGGGCAGGAAATTGGTGCCGGAATATTTAATGCGCGATAAAATTTGAGTTCTTGCTCTATGAGTTTGAAATTTTTGCCACAAAATTTGCAGGCGAGAAGTTCGCTCATTACTGAATCTTTAACGTCTGCAATTCTTTCCGGCATTCTGAAGGTTTGAGGAGTAAATCTGGCATCGTTTCCAAGCCATTTAAAGCCCTGTTTTAAGGCCTCTTCATGCGTTTTCGGGAAAACCTCCATAACCAAGGACTCGTTGTATGCAAAAGGGCAAATTTCGATTGGGAAAAATTGGCCATATTCGGGAGCTTCTCCGTTTTGGCCCGACTTTTGCATGTGCACAATTATGCGTGCACGAAGATCTTTATACTCTTCTTCCGAATATTCCTGATTTAAAATGCAGAATTTTTTGCGTTTTAGGCCAACGCATCCGAAACAATCTTTACAGCCGGTGCAGTGATCGCAATATTCAAGATTGGAATTGTTTGTCGTACATGTTGTGCAAAATTTCAAATTGTATGCGTTATTTCCGCACGCGGCGCATTCATATAAAAGCTCGGCTTTGTCGCCCCAGCCTGAATAATCCATGCAATTTTTGGCTTGCATAGCCACTCTTCCGACATATTTGCAATCTTCCAAATCCTTGCAATCAAAACAATATTCTGCGTTTTTTGAATCGTATAAATAATCGCCAAGAGAATTTTCGTTATGCTCTTGTTGAAGATTTTTGTGGGGTTGAGTTTGGAAGAATTCTTCGGCTTGTTTGCGGAATTTTGCGATGTTTGCGAGTGTTTGAAAATCAAATTCGGCAAGCTGTTTTTCATAATCGCGCTTTGAATATTCTTTATTAAAAATATGATACTGCTTATGTCGCAAATTTATGCAACCAATGCAGTTTTTGCACGATTTGCAGTTGTTTAAAAAATAGCTTTCCGAACACGTTTCGCAGTCGGTTGAATATTTGAGATTATAACAATTTTGGCAATCAATCGCTTCATAACAAAGCTCGGATTTATAGATGCTCAAGCAGTCCATGCAGTTTTGCGAATAATAAAGACGGTTGCAATAATAACAATCTTCGTCATAATCGGCCTCAAAAGTCATATAGCAATTTTTCAGATAACCGGCGCAATTTGTGTATAAACTGTTCGTCATGGTTTCGCCTATTACAAAAGCGGAAAGATGCGGCGTGACATTTTTGAGATCGTGAAATTGCAAGAAAAATGGTTTGTTAAAATCGAATGGTCGGGCGTATTTTGTTGCATCCCATTTATCAGACCACCAAACTTTCCAATGATAAACCGGAAATGGTTGATTTTCGTGATATTGCGAAATCATTTCTTCGCCTGAAAAGTCGCATTTGCGCTTATATAAGGTTCGCGTGTTGCGTTCAATAAGTCGACGAATCCAACGACAATCGGGGCAGGAAGTTGGAGCAGGGACGGAAAGTTTTGAATAAAAATCGAGATCACCCTGGGTGATTTCGAATGGTTGCTGGCATTTTAGGCAGGTTGGCATGAATTAATGATACGATGAAGGGAGAACGGTGCGCAAGCTATACGGAAATCCTTGGAAAGAAATAACTTGCGACTGATTCATCGAATGGAAATGGCGAAGATGAGGCTGGGAAAAATTCGCCGTATTCTTTGGTTTTTGTAGCATATTCGATGATTTTTGCACGCATTTCGAAATACTCTTTTTCCGCATACTGCTTATTGAAAATGCAATATTCTTTGTTTCTGAGGCCGACACATCCGAATAAATGTTTTCCGGAAAAACAATACTGGCAATATTCGCAGTCTTGAAGATTGCGGCCGTAATAAATGAATTTGCAGTTGTTGTAATTTGCACCGCCATTAACTTCGTAACACAAAGAACACATAATATTGTACGAACAATCGCAAAGATCGAATGACTGATGGCTTGAATCCGTATATGCTGATTTTTCGTTATTGATGCAGTCGAAACAATCTTTGAGATTTCCGCAGTTGTCATTGTAATCGCCGGTGACGTTTTCGTTTTTTGAACCGCGCATGTGCTTTCGCGGAAGCTTTAAAGACATTTCTTCAAGCTGTTTTGCATATTCAGTGATTTTTTCGGGCGTAAGTTCGCGTAAGATTTTTTGCAATTTTTCTTTGTATTCTTCTTTGCCCAATTTCTCGTTAAACATCATATATTCCCCGCTTCTGACTCCTGAGCAGCAGAAACAATTTTTGCAATTCATGCAGTCAAATAAAAAATAGCTATCATATGAATCGATGCAGTCTTGGCAAAAATTTAAGTTGTAGCAATTTAGGCAATCGACGCACTCGTAGCACAGTTCCGTACCTATACACTTGAAACAATCTGTGCAGGATTTTGCTTTTGCCATTGTTCCGCCGTAATAAATATCTTCGCAATAACCGCACGAGAAAGCCATGTAACAGTTCTTATTAAAAAGTCCGTAATTTGTATATTCGCAGTTTTCGAGACTTTGATCTTGGAATAGAAAAATGTGCGGAACTGATTTTTCAAGCGCGGAAAATTGTTCGAAAAAGGGTCTATTAAAGTCGAAATTTTGGCCGAATTCAAGTCCGTCCCATTTATCGCCAAACCAACAAGCATGACAATAAACTTTATACTTTGAATCCGGCGGATAAATTGAAATTAAGTTTTTCGAGCAGAGATCGCACGTTCTTTTGTATAAGGATTTTTCGTTGCGAAAAGATAGGCGACGAAAAGCGCGGCAGGAAGGGCAAAGCGTTGGAGAAGGAACTTGGATTTTTGAATAAAAATCGAGGTCAGAAGGGTCGATTTGGAAAGCTGCGGTGCAGATTGGGCAAGTTGGCATAGAAAAAATTTAATTTCCTCCGTCCCCTTAGACCGGGTCCGGGAATGGCAATTCATACAACTTCTTATCAATCTGAATCTCCTCTTCAATCATGCCACCTTTGTCGATGATCATTTGCTTGGCGAGGTTGCGGGCGTTTTCTTCGAGATTGATGCCATAAACTTTACGGCTGTTTTCCAAAATCTGCTTTGAGAATTCTTTGGCGGGCTTGGAAATAAAGAGCGTGCGACCGGAAAAGGCTTTGTGAATTTCGCCTTTAATTGTGATTTTGCAGTAAAATTCCTGAACGCCGAGGTTGATTAAATCGCGTTCAATAAAGACGGGCGTATATTCTTTTACAAAGTGCTGAGCGTCTTCGCCACCCATACGAAATGTGATCATTGAGCCAACATTACCGAAAATAGTTTTCTTCATTTGTTCGCTTAACTGACCCATAAACTGATGCGCAATATTTAAAATCAAATGATATTTTCTGGCTTCCGAAAGAATTTCGCCAAAGGAATCTGTTGTGAAGTTTTGGAATTCATCAACGTATAAATAGAAGTCTTTACGCTTATCTTCCGCAATATCTTGCCTCGACATCGCTGATTGATAAATCTTTGTGATAAACATTGCACCGAGAAGTTGAATGTTTTCTTCACCGAGAATTCCTTTTGGGAGTTTTATCAAAAGAATCTTTTGCTTATCCATTATTTCACGAATGTTGAATGTGTTTTCCGGAACGGAAATTACGTTTTTTATCATCGTATTTCCTGCAAGCTGACCGAGTTTGTTGAGAAGGGGATTAATGGCTTCAGAACTGTATTTTTCAGTCCATGAAGGGAATTCATTTGTCCAGAAATTTGCAACACTTTCATCCTTAATATGACGAATAACTTTTTGACGATATTCGCGTTCGGAAACCATGCGTTTTATGGAAAAAACCGTGGCATCTTTTGTATCCAGAAGCGCAAGAACGCTATAACGAAGAACGTGTTCAAGACGCGCGTTCCAGTTTGAACCGAATGCTTTTTTGAAAATATTTACAAAACCGTTTGTAACCTGCATTTTCATTTTTTCCTCAACATGTTCAAGCGGATTGAATGGCACTGGACGGTCCGTATCAAGAGGATTAAAGAACACGACGTCTTTTATGCGGTTTTCCGGAATGTATGTCATTACGTTTTCTATAAGATCACCGTGTGGGTCAATAACCGCAACACCATGCCCGTTTTGGATGTCTTCACGAATGAGAAGTTCGAATAATTTTGATTTACCAACGCCGGATTTACCAAGAACATATGAGTGACGAATACGATCCTTGCGAAGAATGCCGAATTTGCGGTAATTGCCGTGATAATTCGTCATGCCAAAAAGACAGTTATCTGCCGCGTGTTCCGGTGGAAGATCCGCAGGAGGTTCCGCTTTTTTGGATATTACTGCGGAAAAGTGAGGAATATCTTTTGGATTTGGAAGATGGAGAATTGTAATTAATTCTTCGACATTAAGGAGCATATATGGAGTTGCCGGCCTTTCGAGCGTTTGTCTTAACGCTTCTCTTCCCGTGAATATCTTTTTTGGAATAAATTTGTTTGTGCTTTGGCTTGAATAATATGCCTGCATTGATTGGAAAAACATGTGCGCCAAATCTTTTGATTTTTTCTCGCGTGAGGCTATTCCGATTTGAACATTAACGCGAATTGTATCTGATTTTTCTTTTTGCTTAATCCAATCGTCTTCTTTTTCAAAAAGTCCTTCTTTTCTTGCGTCTCTGAATCTGAATTTTCTTCTGAAATAATGAAGAGATTTTAATATTTTTCTTTTAATAAGGAAGAAAAAACTTTCGGTTTGTTTGCTCAATATCATTTGAACCCAGCCACGCTCTTCTCCGCGGAGCTCAGCCAAAAAACTGCATATCGTTGAAAGAGAATCTTTATAAAATTCAATTGCGGCGGAAGTTTCTTTTACTTTATCCGGCACGGAATCCATTCTTAACACATTGAAAGTTTTTATCGGTACAATGAAAGATTTTGTTTCTTTTAAATCGTAAACCGTGACTTCAAAATCGCCCTGCAAATTGAACGGATCAGCTTTCATCTCAATCATTTCTGCGGCTGGAAATATCGAATAAAAAAGCGATTGGAATTTAACAAGAATGCTTTCATCAAGCGTCACAAATAAATATACAATTCCTTTATAACCCATCAATTCAAAAGAAACTTTTTCACTTCCTTCGGAAAGGACTTTGCGCAAAGTGTCGATCAGTCTGCCAAAATTCTCGATCGTGGCATGATCGTGTTTTTCTTGCGGCGGAGTTTTTATGTATAAATATTTGTTCATAATTATAAAAGAGAGTCGTTAAAACATTGCTCACAGAAAACGATATACGGTGAATCCGGCTGAAATGTTGTTTGGAAATTCTTGCTGCATTTTTGGCATCTTCTTGCGTAAAGTTTGCGAGGATTATATCTGTGAAAACGCTCGCGATATCTAAAATCAAACGCATTTTCCGGAAACGGAACTTTCATTTGTTGATGCAAAGCAAGTTCGCGACCCGTGATTTTGAAAGGTTTTTTCGTAACGACATCATAGAAAGTCGTTGCAAGAATTTCATCATTTTTACCTTCATAAAGCGAATCTGGTGGAAGAATTTCTTTATCCGGTGCCGCTTTTGCCTTATCAACATGCCATAAATGAGTTTTCTTATAACTTGCCGGCGGTTTCCAAAATTCTTCGGATTTTTTTAATAGTTCCGCATATTTTTCTTTTTCATATGGATACCAAACGTCTGCGACTGTTGTGTTATATGCAAATGGCGACATCCAGAACGGGAAAAATTGACCCCACTCTTTTGTCTGCTTCATAAATTTAATTATTTTTTGTTTCAAAATTTTATATTCGTCGGCTGAATACTGCCTATTTAAAATGCAATATTTCTTGTTCTTTAAGCCAATACATCCAAAACAATCCTGGCACATTTGGCAGTTATCTATATAAAAACAGCTTGAGCAATCATTTGAAAAGTTGCCTACAAAATTCATTCCACCACGCAAACACGTTTGATTTTCAAAACTTTTTTGCGTGCCATAAGCAATTGCCCAACAGTCCATACAATCGCGAAGATTGAACGTGGAACTATTCATATTTGAACAACCAACTATGTCGTCGCCGGAATAACAGTTTTCGCAATCTTTGCTGTTTGTTAAACGATCACCGGTTGAATTTTCGGCTTTTAAAAGATACATATAACGTTGCGGAGTTGTTTCCAAAAACATATGGAACATTTCTTTTGCTTTTTTATAAGAGCGTCTGCGGAAAAGTTGTCTTTGAAGCATGAATGTCATGAAAACGTCGGGACTGACTTCTGTATTAAAAATACAATTTTTTTGATCTCTTAGGCCGAATGAGAATATGCAGTTGTGGCAATTTACAAGATTTGAAGAGAAATAAACGTTTGAGCAATTCATGCAATTTTCGCATGCTACAGCGGAATGACAGCCTGCACAGAATAAACAGTCGTAGCATAATTCGCATCTTGTGAGCTCTTCGGAATCCATTGAGTCTTTACATAAAATAAAGCTTCCATAATGGCAGTTTACGTTGTCATCTGCGGTGAAAACCATATAACAATCATTGTTGTTATTCGAGTCGTTTGTAAACATTGAGTTCTGGTTTTTAGCTTGAATTAAAGATGGACGCGGCACTTCAAGCATAAGTTCATAAAATTGTTGAAAAAAAGTTTTTTCAAAATCGAAGTTTTTTCCGAACGTGATGCCATCCCAGGAATCACCCCACCAAACATCTTTATCGAAAATTTTAAATGGCGCGGCTTCACTATAAATAGACCAAATTTCTTTGTCGGTTTGAGCACATTTACGTTTAAAAAGAGCTCTTTCATTACGGAAAGCAATTCTTCGCATTTCACGACATTGCCTGCAAAAAACCATACTTATCGGATCGACGTCGAACTCGCCAAGAAGTCTTGTTTCTTGTTCTGTAAGCTCAAATTCCTTTTCACCGACGCAATTGGGATTTTGACAAAGCATTAATAAGTTTTTAAACTGGTGCAATTATAGCACGGGGACGGGGGTTGAGATAGCAAATTCGAGCGCCCATACCTCCGTCCCCGGATTCTTGCTTAAAACGTCATAAAAATCATATAAATCAAGGGATTAAATTTGCACTAAATCGAAACACAGGGCTATGATTTATCCTTAAGTATATTTTATACATTTAACCCCAAACACTATGTTCAAAAAAATTGCTTCAATGGTCGCCGTCATTGCTCTTTTGGCTGCGATCACGCTCACTGCCGGAGCGGCACAAATCGGCCAAGCAAACGCTTATTATTACGATAACAACTATGTGAACTACAATACGGATTATCCGGGATATAACGTTTATACGGATTATGTCGCGTATGATGAGCCTGTGTATGCACCTGATTATCAACCAACGTACGAACCTGTGGTCGCGCCTATTCAGTTGAATCATCCAACCGTAAATATAACGCACTACGGCTTGGTCCCTTCAACGGTTTATATTAAACGTGGCGATACTGTTGTTTGGGCAAATAATGATGATGCAACACATTCAATCGTTTCTGACACATTCAATTCCGGTAGTTTATTCCCAGGAAGAGTTTATTCAGAAATGTTTGCGCATTCGGGAACTTATTATTATCACTGCTCAATTCATCCATCTGTGACAGGAAAAGTCGTGGTTGGAAATGGAGTCTCAGATAATTCGGACTATGACTATAACAATAATTATTACAACTCTGATGCTGTTTATTATCAGCCTAGCTACCCAGTTTATCAGCCGGTTGTAACAACGCCTGTATATCAACCTGTCTACCAGCCGGTTTATCAGCCTGTAGTTGTTGCACCTGTTCAATACCCTGAATACGAACCTAATTACAATTACAATTCAGCATATTTTCATTCCGCAATGAATGAATACGACCAATATGTTCAAGCTCATTCTTGGCCAACAGTCGGGCCATATGTGAATTCCATATACGACTCCCGCTTAAGCAATCACAACTATCAGCCTTTTTATGGCACAAGCGGTTATGTCGGCTATAATGGATGGAACAACAATACTGTCTCATATCCGTATTATCAGAACTGGTAGAGCTAAATAGTTAAATTTTACAAGGAGGGCGGAAGAAATTTCGCCCTTTTTTAATGTATGGGGACGGAGGCACTCGATAAATTTGAGCTCAGGCTTTTTTACTTGAGCTTAAAAAATAAAATTGCCTCCGACCCCCTAGATGACCGTTTTTAAATAGCAGGTTTCGCAGAAGACTTTTTGATGCCTTTCCGGCGGATAAGTTGACTCTATTTGCGCACTGCAATTTGAGCATTTTTGGGCCCAGATTTTGCGAGGATTTTTAAAGAAAAATCTCTGGCTATGACGACAGCCCGAGCAAAGAGAAGGGGTTGGTAACTGCATTGTTTTATAAAACTGAATTTCTTGATTTACAAGCCTGTAATTTTTGCCGCAAAATTCGCAGGCAAGAATGTCTTTTGAAATTGGTTTTGCATATTCTTTAACGTCTTTTTCACGCCATCTGTAGCCTTTTTCAAGAGCTTGTTCACGCGTAATTGGGCACCATTCCATAGCAATAGTTTCGTTATATTCAAACGGTGAAAATTTGATTGGAAAAAATTCGCCGTATTCTTTTGTGCGCTTCATGTGATCGATGATTTTCGGAATAATTGCACGATATTCTTCTTCCGAATATTGCTTGTTTAAAATGCAAAATTTTTCACGCTTTAAACTGATGCAACCAAATAAATCCGATGAATAATAACAAGCACTACAATAAGAAATATTATTTGAATAATGGCTGTAATAAGAGGTTTTGCAGTTATACATCTGAAGAGCGGACATGATTTCATAAGATAGTTCGGGTTTGTAATAAATGTTGTTGCAATCGAAGCAGAATTTGGCGTCGCCCTCCGCGCAGTACGCGCATTCTTCCGTATCTTGCATATCAAAACAAAGCTTGCTGTTTTTGCAGTGAGAAAGGTTGTCGCCGGAAACATTTTCACAACTGATAATGTCTGCAGCTTTATGAATTGAATCGGTTAAAAATATTTTGCGAAGATTGTGAAATGCTTTTTTATAGCCCTCTTTTGTGTTTAATTTAAGCTCTTTTTTGGCTTTTTCAAAATCTTCTTTGGAATAGCTTTTATTAAAAATTGAATATTCTTGATTGCGTAAATTGTAGCAAAAAATGCAATTTTGGCAGGATTTTAAATCATAACTAAAAAGACAATCTGAGCAGTTTTGGGATTGAACGAGTCCAGTGCAGTGATAGCAATTATGAATATTTACGCAGTCATAACAAAGCTCGGAGTCCCATAAATAATCCGAGTCACAGCAATTTTTATTGGTCTGCGCGAGCTTGCAATAATAGCAATCCTCAGCCTTTTCCGAGGCAATTGTCATGTAGCAATTTTTGCAATCGCTAGAAAAATTTGTGTATTCGGAATTCACATTATTTAGACTTCCGGTATTAAGACGTGGAACGGAATTTTGAAGATCTGCGAATTGCTCAAAAAATGGTTTTGTGAAATCAAAGTCGCGACCATAGTCTTTTGCGTCCCATTTATCGCCGAAAAAACATTCATTACAAAATTGCTTGAAAGGTTTATCTGAAGAATAAATTGCAATAACATCTTTACCGCATAAATCGCATTTTCTGGCATACAGACTGGATTCATTGCGGACGGCGAGGCGGCGTTGATAACGGCAAGTCGGACAAATAGAAGGAGCTGGAACTTGGATTTTATTATAAAATTCGGCGTCCTTGGAATCGACTTCGAAAGGTTGTGCACAATTAAGGCAGGTTTTCATGATCAGATTATACCAACTTCTTGCAAAAGAGTGCAAAACTCGGTGATTTTCGTTACAACTTCATCGGTTCTTTCTCTAAAGTAAAATTGTATAACCATTATTCCGCCATTGGTTATGTTCACTGATGCTTCGACTCCAGCCAAATTAAAATATGCTGTATCGTGACCTTGACTACTTGGCTGCTTTCTAGCCATTAAATCTTGCAGCTTTATCAATGCTTCCGTATTAGATTTAGTCTTATAGGAATAGCAACGCAGACCATCGTGAGTTGGGTCTAAAAGAATATTTTGGCCTCTATCCAATTCCACCTCCAGTGGATCCTGATCCTGCAAATCTAATCTTTTCATATGATTATTGGGAGAATCAATGGTTTTCTATCGAGCTGTTTTATAGCAACTTTTTCAAGTTGGGTGCAAATGTAATGTTTGATTTCGCCACGCTTCAAGTCGCTGCGCTTCTTGGTGATTTCGCGATACGCACTTGCGGCGGTTTTTGCCAATTCATCGACAACTTTTTCGGAATTTTTTAAGAAAACGAATCCGCGAGAAATAATATCCGGATCTCCGGTCAATTTCCCCGTTTTTGGATTAACCGGTAAAAGCACCATAACGATGCCATTTTCTGACATTTGCTTTCTTTCGTTTAAGATTTGCGTGCCAATATCACCGACTCCAAATCCATCAATCAAAATGTGTTGGAGGCTTAATTTTTGATTTGTGAAATGTGCACGACCATGCGTTAATTCGAGAACGTCGCCATTTTCGATAAGGACTATATTCTCATCTTTCATGCCCATTTCAAGGCCAAGCATTTTATGTGCCTGTCTCATAAAATATTCACCATGAATTGGGATGAGATATTTTGGTCGAATAAGGTCGATCATCATTTTTAAATCTTCCTGACAACCATGTCCGGAAACGTGAACGTCCATACTGCGATTGTGAATAACTTTTGCGCCCATCTTTGATAAATTGTTGATGACGCTGACAACCGCACGCTCGTTTCCGATAATCGGATTTGCAGAAATTATAACCGTATCCAACGGCCTGATTTTGACTTGCTGATGCTCTTTTTCCGAGATTCGTTTTAGGGAAGAATGATCTTCGCCCTGACTTCCTGTTGTTAGAATAAGCACGTCTTTGTCTGCGACACTGCTGACTGTGCGAATGTCTTTTATTAAATCTTTCGGATAATGAATGTATCCAAGTTTTGAAGCAATTTCGATGCTATCAACCATACTTCTGCCGCTTAAGAAAACTTTTTTATTATTCCTGGCTGCGATGTCTAAAATTTGCTGAATGCGACCAATAAGCGATGAAAAAGATGCGATTATTACGCGACCCTTTGCGCTTTCGATAAGTTCTGCAATTTTCATGCCGATCGAAGTTTCTGTCATTGTATGACCGGGTTCGAGAGCGTTTGTGCTTTCGGAAAATAATGCAAGAATTCCTTTTGCACCAATTTGCGCGATTCTTTGAAGATCCGCGGGTTTTTGATCACGAGCAGGGGATTCATCAAATTTAAAATCACCCGTGTGAACGATTGAACCAATTGGAGTTTTTAAAACTATTGCTGTTGCATCCGGAATACTGTGATTGACTCGAAAAAAACTTGCTTCAAATCTGCCGAGCCTTAAAAGTGCGCTGTCCGGATTAAACGTATGAAGCTTTACGCGCTTTTCCAAGCCAAATTCTTCAAGTTGTTTATTTATGAAACCTGCTGTTAATTTTGTTGCGAAAACCGGTGGAAAATTTAATCGTTCAATTAAATACGCGATGCCACCAATGTGGTCCATGTGACCATGTGTGATTAAAATTCCGCGAATTCTGTGTTTTTTATCGTCGAGATAAGAAACGTCGGGAATAATATAATCGATGCCCGGCATGTCTGTTTCCGGGAATTGAAAGCCCATATCCACGATTACAATGTCTTGTTCGTATTCAAAGACCATCATGTTTTTGCCGACTTCGTTCAAACCACCGAGTGGAATTACTTTTAAAACTCCTTTTTTGAAGTTTGAAGACGGCGCTTTTTGAAAAGTCGCAGTTTGCTGGTTTGCACCTTGCGAACTCGCACCTTGTTGATGTGCGCTTTGCACTGCTCTTTCGGCTGGCTTGTCTTTTTGAACAAACTTAGCCTGTTGCATTATTCGCACGGGACGTTTATACGCCGTTTTATTATTAAAATTTCTTTTTGGCAAATTACGCATTTTGTTTGCGTTATGCTGTTTTTGTGCCAATGGCGCTTTTTGCGTCACTGACACTTTTGGTGCGCTGTGCACCCCTTCGATTTTACTCATTTTTATCTTGTTAACTCTTATATTGTTCTTGTCCATCCATCTATCAATGTTGTCCATAACACTTATATTATATCACGAAATAATAGCGGGGCGCAAGCGGGGACGGAGGTTGGACGACCTAAAATGTATCGATATACCTCCGTCCCCGTGTTAGAATTGAGATATGCAAAAAACTGATAAAATAGCGATTCTCGGATATGGAACAGAGGGAGTTGCGCTCTATGAATATTTAAATGCGCACGGATTTAAAGATATTACGATTTGCGATCAGAAAGAAAGCCTGGAAGATGCGGAAGGCAAGGGCGGGAAGGTGCCGAAAGTTAAACTGCGCCTTGGAAAAAATTATTTGAAAAATTTGAGTGATTTTGATGTGGTTTTTAGAAGCCCTGGAGTAAAATATCTTGATCTGGAAATTCAAAAAGCTAAAAAAGTGGGAGTTGAAATTTCCAGTGCTACAAAATTATTTTTTGAAAAATGTCCGTGCAAAATCATTGGTGTGACAGGGACAAAAGGAAAGGGGACGACTGCAACGTTAATTACGAAAATTTTGGAAAATGCGGACAATGGCGGCAAAAAAAATAGCATTTTTCTTGGTGGAAATATTGGCGTACCAGCAATTGAATTCCTTGATAAGCTAAACAAAAACTCAATTGTGATTTTGGAATTATCGAGCTTTCAAATGCAAGACTTGGAAATGAGTCCGCACATTGCTGTTATCTTAAATACAACGTCCGATCACATGGATTATCATAAAAATGTTGCGGAATATTTAAAAGCAAAAGAAGCAATTGTTAAATATCAAAAAACGGGTGATTATGCGATTTTTAATAAAGATTATCCGTATAATAAAAAGTATGCAAAATTAACAAAAGCGAAGAAGATTTTTATTAGCGCAAAAGATGTAAAAAAGAAATTTGGAGATATAAAAATTGCACTTCCCGGACCACATAATCTGGAAAATGTTGCGCCCGCAGTTGCGGTTTGTGAAATTTTGAAAGTGCCAAAAAACCGCATGATAAAGACCTTGGAGACGTGGCATGGACTGGAACACCGCCTTGAATTTGTTGAGGAAATAAGTGGTGTGAAATATTATAATGATTCGTTCTCAACAAACCCACCTTCAACAATTGCGGCGATTAAATCTTTCCCGGAAAATAATATGATTTTGATTGCAGGTGGTAGTGAAAAATTTTCTGATTTCACGGAACTTGGAAAAGAAATTGTTGCGCAAAAAAATCTGAAAATTGTAATTCTAATCGGACAAATGGCGGATCGAATTGAAGAGGCGATTTTGAAAGCGGAAAAAAAATATGGCGAGAAAAAAGCGGAAAAAAGTTTCGAAAAATCTGCACGAATTCTTTTATTAATCAGGCGAGATAATTTTGATGATGCTGTTTTTGAGGCTTATATTAGAGCTAAAACCGGATGGGTCGTTGCAATGAGTCCTGCTGCGGCGAGCTTTGATATGTTTAAAAACTACAAAGAAAGGGGAAAGAAGTTCAAGGAAATCGTGAGGAGCTTTAGATAGCTTGCTTTATAATCCTGTCGCACACAAAGCAGTAAATTTATTTTTGGCGTCTTCGTTTGAGAAGTCCGTTGTCTTAAAACCACCACAGATAACAGTCATGAGATTTTGTATTTTTCCATTTATTATCGCATTTGATCTTCCCAATGCTGTTGCAAATTCAGCTCTGTTTAAAGTACCGCTGGGCTTGAATGTACCGTTTGAATATCCGCCAATAACCCCTTCTGCTTTTAATTCATCTACGTATGGAGCAAAATAATCTGTGGTTTTTACATCTTTAAATGGAGCAATTAATGGTGCCGGTAGTTGCACTAAAGCAGTCGAAGAAACCGGAGAACTGGCATAACCTACGCTAATTCCCGTGAAAAGTAGAACGGAAATTGTTGCTAAAATGAGGATTTTTTTCATTTTGTTTTGTTTAAATTATTGTTCTTATTATACACCTTGTTTGTTACAACATAGCCTGCAAATAAATATAAAAGTATATTTCCTGATATGGTTGCGAAGTTCATGGCGTAATTTGTGTGAATTGCGATGATTGCTGTAATCGCGAAAAGAAGAATTTTTTCGTAAATTGCATTTGAGTCGTGCATATTTAAATAATTTTTTATCGCATTCCAAAGCAAAACAATCCAAAATGTCATGTATGCAATAAGCCCCGCGAGGCCTTGTGTAACTAGAATATCAAGGAATTCATTATGAGTGCGATCAATATAAAAAATATCGTTTGATTTTAAATATTCCGGAAGATAAGGCTCAATTTGACCGGCAATCGTTTCCTGACCTATGCCAAAAATCGGATGTTTTGTGAAAAGCTCAAGACCCGCTTTTTGCAGATAAAGACGCGTTGTGACAGAGCCGACATTGTCTTCTGTCATTGAAAGTCTGTGAAAAATTTGTGTATTTTGATATTTCTGAAATGTGAAAACTCCAACTGAAATAAAAATTATAATAAGCACAATCGCAAGCATTTTATATTTTTTCTTTTTGACGATAACCAAGATAGATGCGATCAATAAGGCAAAAATCGATGCAACCCAAGCACTTCTTGAACCGGTTAGAAAAAGCGTTATAAGTGTAATCAACAAACCGATGGCAATTAAAACGCGTGAAATTTTGGATTTGAATTCTGAAAATAAACCAAAAAAGGGAATAATTGCTATTAATAATATTGCAAGATAATTTGGGTTTCCAAGTGTCCCGTAAAGCCTGTTATCGAAATTCGAAAGTGAGAAAATTCGAATATCGATAAAGCATGGAATAAACGCTAAACACGCAGCCACAACAGAAAGTCCGATCAACCATTTAAAAAAATCTGTACGATCCGAATTTTCGAGTTTTGGAAAAATATAAACGGCGTTTAGAAAATAAATAATCGTAACAAGTTGAATTATTAATCCTTGAAAACGATAAGATGCGCCCGCCAAAGAAGTCGCTCTATCAACTGAAAAAATAAACGCCAGAAGTTCGGCGATCACAATAAAACCCAACAATTTTATTTCCAAAGGTATGTGCTTAATTGAAAAATGCATACCGCTATAAATCCAATGTATAAGCGTCAAAACGCTTAATAAAACCGTTATTATAATAAAGAATAATGCTTTCGGATATTCGAAGGGATCATAAGATATTTGCGGAACAACAAGGAGAGCTGCTGAAGCTGTTAATATACCGAGTAGAGCTAATTGGCAGCGAATAATTATTTTCATCATGATGCATTGTTATTCGACCATTCCCGGCTGTTTGTCGGTCTTGCGAAGCATTTGAAGCATATCTTTTGTAAGCGTTTTTGTTACTAAAAGTAGGCCGACATAAATGGCTCCGCCAAGGACAATTAATACGAATACACTCCAGTTTTGTATAACGGAATAAAGTGGTGCGAATAAAAGTTTTATAATAATTCCCATCACAATCGCAGAAAGTGCGGCCTTGATTGTCGCCCAATATTTGAAGTGATAAGAAAGATATTTGTGTGAAAGATAAAAGAGTCCGCATGTCATAACAAACTCGCAAATTACGCTTGTTAATGCGGCTCCACGGAATCCGAAACGCGGAACGGAATATAAATTTATAATTACGTTTGCGATAACGGCGATAAGACTAACCCAAAATAATTTTGTTTGTTTGCCGACGGCGATGATAATAAATTGAAATAAAATATTTATAAAAGAGAAGAGGGAAGCAAATAGAAGAATGCGAAGTGCGGAATCGGAACCGTAAAAACCGTCACTAACGCGACTCATGAATTCCGGCTTGCTGATGATGAAAATGAGCGGATAAGATAAAACATAACCACCTGCAACAAGTGGCCAACTTGCCATTGTTAAAAATTCAAAAGAATACTGAATAATTTTTTGATATTTATCAGAACCTTCTTTAATCGCACGTGTTAAAACCGGCAAAACCGCATTCATAAAATATAAAGGCACGATTGAAATTGCTTCCAAAATGCGCATAGCGACGCCATAAAGGCCAACTTCCTCGTTACCGCGAATAAAAGAAATGAATATGGAATTGATGCGAAAGTAAACGGTGTTAAGGACGAGTGCGATGCCATACGGAACTGACGCAATCAACACGTTTTTCCAAACATACCAATCAAATCTGTGGCGAATTTTTGCGAGCTTGGAAGCGTAATACCATGTGTAAACTACCATTACGAGGTTGCCGATATTGCCTGCGAAGATAAGATGAATAAAGCTTGTACCTGATGGATTTTTGTATGCGATGAATATAACAAAAAGCATGTATAAAACTGAAACGATTTTGCCGACAAACATTGTCCAAGAGGCGTATTGCATTTTTAGGTGAACCTGAAGAATGCTCGTTAGAGAGCCATTAATAAGTGATAGCCAAACGGTTATTGCGGCGATCGTGACGCCCATTGGGACTAAACTGCCCTGATAGGCAGGGATGAGCCAAACACTGATGATTGCCATGAGCATTGCGATGATTGAAAGGAAAGTGCGCATGGATAAAACATTGCCGATTATTATTGGAGTTTGGGTTTCATCACGCGACATTTCACGAACAGCAATCGTGAAAAGACCGAGATCTGCAATTACGCCAAAGAAAGCCAAAAATTCGTATATCATCGTATAATCGCCATAGCCCTTTGTGCCAAGATAAACGGTGAGAATTTTGATTGAAACAAGGCTTAATAAAGCGATCCCGAGTTTGCCGAGGACTTGAGAAACGACGTTCCAAAGAATTTTGCGTGCTGTGGACATGGGGACGGAGGTTAGACGTGGATAGTTTAGCAATAGAGGGACGGAGGTACAAGTAAACGCAATTTGGAGAAGATTTTTTCTTGCAACTTTTGAATAGTGTTATCCTGTATATTTTCCTGTGGATTTTGCATCATATAATTAATAAAATCCACGTATCCTATCCTTCTATCGTCGAGATTTTCGCCGAAAATTTTGTATAAAGGGTCAATGTCAACGATACCGCTATTTACCCCATACGCATATACATTGTAGCTGCTCCATTTATAATGGTGTGGATTTTTTACAAGTCCGGATTTTACAGGATTTAATTCTATATAACTTGCACATTTTAAATGGTATTTTTCTGTCAGAATTATTAGACTTTTAAACCTATCCTGCCAAAAATGCCCGATTCCGCCATACTTCTTCCTAAAATAAAGTGCGTAAGAACAATTTACGCGACGCATAAGCTTTGATAGTAAACCTTCTTGCAGTGGCATACCCATAATATGCACATGATTATTCATCAAAACGTAATGATAGATAAGAAATTTATATTGATCTTTATATTTTTTCAAAAGATAAAGATATCGAAAATGGTCTTGGTCATCCATGAATACGTCCTGCTTGTTATTGCCTCGCGAAATAATGTGATAAACGTAATTTGCCGGAACTAATCTTGGTTTTCTTGGCATGTTTTTCTGGTTATTTGCGAGGAATGTAGCACATTGAGATTAAATTTCTTTAAACTTTTCATGACACGGGGACGGAGGTTAGGAGGGTATAATTCCCTCGAAATACCTCCGTCCCCGTGTTAAAATCAGAACATGCATGAAATAAAACTAAAATTAGATGAATTAACGAGGCAAATTCGCAAAGCAGGCGCCGCGATTGATATGATGAGCCTGAAGCACCGTTTAATCGAGCTCGAGACTCTTATGCAAGAAGAAGGCTTCTGGAATGATGGCGATCGTGCAAGACAGATTTCCGAAGAAGCGAGTGGCATAAGGCGCGAGATTGAAGATTGGGGAGGCGCGATTGACGATTGTCATACGCTGGAAAAAATGTTTACAGATGTTGATATTGAAAACGATCCAAAAAGTGCTGACGAATTCAAGGAGATGGTGGAAGTTCTTGAGAAAAAATGGTACGCGCTTGAAATAAAGACTTTTTTAAATGGTAAATATGACAAGAGTAACGTGATTTTGGCAGTGCACGCAGGAACAGGAGGTAAAGATGCGCAGGATTTTGCATCAATTTTGCTTCGAATGTATATGCGATATGCGGAAAATAATGGTTGGAAAACCGAAATGATGGATGAGTCATTAGGCGAAGAGGTCGGTTTAAAAAGCGCAACAATCAGCATATCCGGAGAATTTGCTTATGGCTATTTGAAGGGCGAAAATGGCGTTCATAGACTTGTTAGACATAGCCCTTTCAATGCAAAAAACACACGTGAAACCTCATTTGTTTTGATTGAAGTTTTACCTGAAGTGCCGGAGCCGGATTCGAGTGAAATCAGAAAAGATGACATCGAGTTTGAGGCTTTCAGAAGCGGTGGGAAAGGCGGCCAAAATGTAAACAAAGTTTCAACCGCGGTTCGCATAAAGCACGTTCCAACAGGGTTGGTTGTAAAATGCGAAAGTGAAAGAAGCCAGTTGCAAAACAAAGAACGCGCAATGAAAATGTTGCATGCAAAATTGGTTGATATGAAAGAGCGAGAACAGGCTGAGCATTTATACGATTTGAAAGGCGGAAAAACAGAAATGAGTTGGGGGAATCAAATCCGATCATACGTTTTGCATCCTTATAAAATGGTAAAAGATCACAGGACTGAGTACGAAGAAAACAGCCCGGAGGCGGTATTTGACGGCAAAATTGAAGGATTTATAGAGGCGGAATTAAAGAAAAAATAACATAGGGACGGAGGTTGGAGGCGCTAAAAATACTACCGCTACCTCCGTCCCCCTCCCAAAGCTAAAATGGCTAAACTAAAAATATTAACAGGCACAGACAATAAAATTTTGCGGACAAAATCCGTGGAAATAAAACATGTTACAAAAATTGCAAAATTGATTAAAGATATGAAGGATACGCTTGACGCAAAAGACCTTGGGCTTGCCGCTCCGCAAGTCGGTGAAAACGTAAGAATGTGTCTGATACGGCTAAATCCATCTACTAAAAGTGAGACGTTAGTATTCATGATAAATCCAAAAATTACTGAAATGGATAAAGAAAAAGAAATCGGAGAAGAAGGTTGTTTAAGCCTTCCCGGTCTTTGGGTCAATGTTGAACGTGCAAAAAAAATAACTGTAAAATTTTTAGATACAAAAGGCAAAGAACAGATCCTAATGCTCGAAAGATTGAATGCGCGAATAATTCAGCACGAAGTTGATCATCTGGACGGGATCTTGATGGTTGATCGAGCGGTTTTTGATGCGAATGCCGGGTTGAGGTAGGGCGGGGGACGGAGGTTAGGAATGTATAGCTTCGTCGTGATACCTCCGTCCCCGTTTTACTTGCGTAGAATTATTTTTCATGCTATAATAATTGGATATATTCGAAAAATAAACATAAAAACTTATGGCTCAAGCCGGTCAAAACATGCAGTTTTCTAAAGAGAATTTAATCACTTTGATTAATGAATCTGAGGCATTGAAAATGCTTCCGGGCATACTCAAAGACAAACTTATGACGTCGGTTTTAGCGCAAGGAGAAGCCAAACAAGTGAAGGTATTTAATACACTTGCGGAAGAACAAAGAAAATTTGCGGAAGCCGAACAAGAGTATGTGGAAAAGAGTGCAAAAGCATATCAGGATTATTTGAGCGAATTAAAACAGGCATCGAATAGCATTGTTAGAAATTTGAATAAAAAAGTGGAAGAAATTGCGACTAAAAAAGATGATCAGAAGGCGGAAGATTTACTGAAAGATATGTAGAAATTAGGCAAATAGAAGCGAAATTGATGCGCGAAACGGATGAAAAAATTAAGCACGAAGAATAAAAAATTTATATATAAAAATAAAAAATAAAACAAAAAAATATGAGTGCAAAAATTCTTTTCAATCAAATGGAAACAAGGCTGTTTAAGGCGGTGAGAAATGTCTATATGGCGCCTGAAGCTATTGCTGGAGCAGCAAAAGTTCAACAGGATGAAATCAAAAAAATTGTGGAAAATTTTGAATTGGGAATGAGCCACGATATCAATATTCCTTCAACGAAAGAAGAAATTGATAAAAAATACGATGAAGCTAAAAAACGCATAGATGAAGTTGCTCAAAAACTTGGTGACGATTCTAAGGATTTTGTTCAAGGTCAGGTCAAAAAACTTGGAGAAGTTAAAGATAGATATGCTGCTACACTTACGGCTCTTGAAGCTGACAAAGAAGCGCGAGGTAAACGAGCACTTACAACTGTCGCCGGTGCATTAATAAGTCCTGCTGTATTTTTATTAGCTAATGCTAGCGATGCACAAAAACAAGTACTCAAAACAGCTATAGGTACAGTATTGGCCGGTCCTGCCGGAGCTTTAGTAGCTAATGCTAGCGATGCACAAAAGAAACAAATACTTGAAACAGCTATAGGTACAGCATTGGCCGGTCCTGCCGGAGCTTTAGTAGCTAATGCTAGCGATGCACAAAAGAAACAAATTATCGAAATTGCCGCAACAACAGTATTGGCCGGTCCTGCCGGAGCTTTAGTAGCTAATGCTAGCGATGCACAAAAGAAACAAATGCTTGAAACAGCTATAGTGGGAGCGTTGACGGGTCCTGTCGGAGCTTTAGCGTTCACCGCTACACAAGCAAATGCGCCACGAGAGAGCACTGCTTCTGCGCCTACGTCAAGCCCTAATGCTCCAAGATCGACAGTGGCTTATACCGGTTATGCTGCTGCAAAGAATGGTGAATATGTTGCTAGTCCATCGGAAAACACAATGGAATCAAAATATGAAGCTTCTTTAAAAAATCAGATTAGAGCACTTAACGAATCTAAGGCAAAGGTTCAAAAAGCTACTGCAAAACAAGAAGGGAAAAAAATTGTAGCGCCCAAGGATATAGACGAGGATATTAAAAATGTTAATACATATTTAGAAAAAAAGGATTTGATCACTGGAGATTTCTGGAAACAAACTGGAAAAGGAGCTATCATTGGTAGTGTCGTCCCTGCATTTGGAACAATCCCGGGAGCTATAGCCGGTGGCGCTTCGACCCTATCCAACGATATGGAATGGGAAGGAGATTTTAGCGCAGATGAAGATGATGCTGATGAAGCTGTTACAAACTATAAAAATGATGCACGATCTGCAACTGCGGGCTATGTTCTAGCCATGATTAAATTAGGTAAAAATGAAGCTGAAATTACAACAGCTCTTAGAAAAGCTTACCTTGAAGGTGAAAAAGAAAGCTGGGTTGGAAACCAAAGTATCCACCTTGAAGGAATTGCAAAATCAACAGGCGTAGACTTGAATGCTGATTATTTAAAAACTGAAGCGCCTATTTCGATGAATAATAAGTTTTACATTGCAACGCTTGTGAATAACGCTAAAGAAACCTTTGGAGACGATCCCGATGCTTTAAAACGTTATGAGCAATACGTGAAAGGCCGACTTGATTCTGCCACAAAACAATTAAAAGAACTTAACTCTATAATAGAAGGTGGAGTTGAAGAGGATCAAGCTGATGCTATATATAGACAGGAATCTTTCATTATAGATCTTATTGACATACCTAAAAAATGGAAAGAAGCAGCCGGTGAAAGCAAGTCCACTACTATGGATAAAAAAATCGGGGCGGCAAAAGCGAAATTATATGAATTCTATTTGAGAGAAGATCCGGGAAGATGGCAAGAAATTCCGGATGCAGACGAAAAAGGTAAATTTAAAATAGATAAAGATGGAAATATATGTAAAGACGATGATGGTTATTATGTCTTTAATAAAGATACAAATAAATTTGATCCGATAAACATGGTTGAGCTTAAAGACCCTGAAGCATTAATGGGCAACGAAGAATTGCCTCCTATAAAGATTGCGGGGCTTGGGGAAGGGTCTAGATCTACCGGAAGAGCTGGTGGTGCTCCGGGCGAACCAAATGAACCGGATACGCGATCTGCGGCGGAAATTGAATTAGAAGAAACAGAAAAGAGAAATATGCTTGCCGGAATTACCGATGCATGGTCAGTCCCAACAACTTTCGACAGAACTCTTTATCCTGCGGACCAGTTCCCTGTTTCTGATGCCAATACAACCTATGGATATCGAAAAGTTGGCGAACAAATTCAACGCACAACTGATGGTGGCAAAACTTGCGTGGTTTATAATTTTGAAACAAATAAATTTGAATCGCCTAGCGCGACTAATGCTCCTGCTGAGCCGGGAACAACTGGCGTAAGCGGCAGTGTTGAAGGCGGCGCATCCAGTGGAACGGGAGGAGGAAGCGGCGTTGAAGGATCAAAAGAACAAAGCAGGGATGAAATTCGCGAGGAATTACAAAAAGAATCGGAAAAAAATGATTTCGATGAAACTGATAATAAGTTTTATAAATACGATAAAAAGGATGGCACAATTACATTTAAAGGAGATGGTGCGTATGAAATGGCAATTAGGTTGTGTGATATATGCGATTTGATTTGCCCAAATGCAAAGACTAATGGATGCGAAGTTACACATGGAGGTGTAACGGTTGTTGCAACTTGGAATGAAGGTGGAAAAAATTTCTATAATGAGAAAAATCTCAGTGAACGCGTGAAGATTTATAGCGGAGATACTATAAAAGAGAGGACGGCTGAAGAAAAACATGAAGATAGGTCAAACCCGGTTGAAGGGACTCGCGCTCCTGAAGCCGGAACTCGTGAACCGGAAAAAGCACCGGAAACCATCACGGAAGTTATGCAAAAAGTCGCAAAAGGATCACTTCAAGAATGGCTTGAAATGAAAACGCATAAAGATGTGGACCCAAATGATACAAGCGATTCAAGGGATTTGTATATTGGAACGACACTTGATGCGGTTGAAGCAAACAGCAATGTATCAAATGAACTTGTCACATTTACGGCTGATAAAATTGCAAAAAGAGGCATTGAAGCTACGAACAAAGATGTTAGGGATAGCTTGCGCGCTGTAAAATCAATGATATTGGACGGTCAAGAATATCAAATTGATTTGACGAATGAAAACAGCGTGGAAGTCGCTGTAAAAAAACATCTTTTGTATCTTGAAGCAAAGCGTGAAGAGATAAAAAAGCAGATGGAACAAACTGTTGAATTGCTAAAAAAAGAAGGCAAGGACAATGGAGGAGAGGAAGCAGAGCATCCGCTGTACTTATACGTAAGAGAGCATGACGTACCCGTAGAAAATAGTGAAAAAATGGTTGGAGTTCTAAAGCATGCTATCAATGAAGAAATAGCAAAATTTAATTCGGACTCTATTGTAAAAATCGGCACAACTCCGGAACTTTATGTGCAAGGCTTTATGAAAAACGCAGTGGAATATTACAGAAATAATCCGAAAAAAATGGAAGAGGATTATGAAAAATTTGCAGAAAAAGAATAAATAAAAAATTAATATATAAAATAAATAACAAAAATAAAAATGAAAAAAACACTCTTGAATCAGCTAAATCTCAATCTGTTTAAGCCGGCTAGACTGGCTTATATGGCCGGGGAAGGCGCATTCACACCTGAAAAAGGTGATATGCAGGAAATCGTCGACAAGTTCCAAAAAGAAGCTTTTGACAAAGGCGTTGAAACGACTGAACAGGAAATTGACTCAAAATATAAAGAGGCGAAAGCCAAGCTTGATTTGAAGGCTGATCAGCTTTTGGGCAGCGAAGATGCGGTAAATATGGTCAATTATGCTGAATTTAAGACATTCATCGGCGATCAAATGAAAGCCCTTGAAGGTGTAAAGACAAATTATTTGGCGTTAAGAAAATCGAACGAAGAAGGAAGAGAAAAAAAGAGAAAAGCGGCGGCAGAAAAAGCTCAAGTTGGGCTTAAAGAAGCCGGAGTTGATGCGGCTGGCACAGCCGGCGCAGCCAAAGTAGATGCAGAAATGGAGTCAATGTTTGGTGATGGAAAAGGTGGAAGTGTTGATGTTGGTGCAACTGAAGTTGGCACAAAAGTTGATACCGGGACATCAGAAGAGCTTGACGCTATGCTTGCCGGAACAGACGGAAAAACAGAATACACTTCCGATACTCTCGCTGAAGCTCAAAAAAGTTTTGCGAAATTGAAGGAAACATCTTCGAAAGCGGTTGAAGGATTAAAAGGAAAATTTAATAGCACAATCTCAGCACTTGAGAATTCCGCAGAAGCAAAAGGTCTTAAGAAACTGATTGCGGATGTAAAAGAGAAATTTGAACCTGTCACACGTATTCCGGATCAATTTGAAGCTGTTATGAAGGATTTGCAAGCAGCCGTTGAACACCCTGAAACAAAACACGATTCGCTTGTTATTGCACGAAGAGATTATGCGGAATTAAAGAAATTTGCCGCTGAAGCTATTGTGCAACTCGATATGAAATTAACTGAATTAAAAGGCAAGTTGTCAAAGACTGCAAATGCGGCACGTGAATCTTTGACTAATTTGAGAAATACAATAGTTGATAATATGTCTGTTTGTGTTGCAAAAGACCAATTTGAAAGAGTCATGGAAGACTTGCAAGGACCGGGCGAACTTCCTTTGGATCAAGAAACAAAATCGAAACTTGAAAGCAAGGAGACAAAAGATGCAAGGCTCGCTGAAATTGAAGATCAATTGGATCAACATCTTGATGCTGATGGAAATTCGGGCGATACCTTTGCTGATGATGGAGACCTTCTTTTCTATAAAAAAGAAGGAGTCATGTATTCAACGAATTTGTCGACAGGCAATGAATTCATGTATTCAAAAGATGCGTATGGAAAATACAAGATCAATAAAGCTGACTCTTTTGATTCGTTACAACCAGCGCCGGATCACAATGATTGGAAATCTCAAGTTCCGGATCAATTTGAAGAGGTTATGGCTGATTTACAAAAGTCCGTTGAGCCTGATTTGTTCCAGGAAGTTTTGAATGCAGTTAAAAAGTATGTTGCTGAAAAAGAGTTAAAAACCGGTACGTCTGAGAGAGCCGGGACAGCCGCGGAATTAGATGAAATGCTTAATGAAGCAACAGGCACAACCGAACACGTTTCAAGTCTTGATGAAGGCGGAAAATCCGTTGTCCCAAGCGAATTTGAAAACGTTATGGCGGAGTTACAAAAGTCCGTTACGCCGGATCAATTTGAAGAAGTTATGGCTGTTATTGAAAAATATAACCTTGAAAATAGAAAGGGCGGTATTGACGAAGAAGCAATCAGACAAATGGAATTGGCTGAAATCGATAAGGCTGTTGATGCCAGCAAAGACCATACGATTGTACGCGATGGCGTCACTTATTGGAAAACCGGTGATGGAATTTTGCGTTCATCTAAAAATAAGGATGAAGAATATATGCATCCTTTTGATGCTGATGGAAAATATCAGACCGTTGAAGCCGGCGAAAGCGCCGTCAATGAATCTTTGAGAAAAACTAAAGAGGTGGAAGCCGCAAAAAATGCAAATCTTGCTTCTATTGATAAAAACCTTGGCAAGCTTCCTGATTATTTTGGAATTCAAGATACTGATGGAACTTTGTATTTATGGGGTGCTGAAGGTTATCTTGTTGGTGGAAAAGGCGGCACGTGGACAGGATATGCTGAGAAAAATGGCGTATACACCGCTGAGAAATACAATGATACTGAAGAACTTATCGCGGAAAAAGTTGCTGCAGGCGATGGTGATTGGAATTTAGAAAAAGCCGATAAGGCTCTTGGTATGAGCGGCATGGATGGCAAAAAAATTGTCACACCTAGCGGCATGACGTATTGGAAAGAAGATGGAATTTTACGCTCACAAGACATACAAGGCGAACACATGCATCCACTTGATGCGGATGGCAACTATGAAACTTTGGATGCCAATCCCGGAAGACAGGTTATTATTGACGATTCCGGAAAACCGGACGAGAAAGGCAAAAAAGGCCCGGAGAATATTCGCAAGACTGTTTCAGGGCTTAAGGATGAAGATATGTTTGATAATAAATATTATTCTCTTGAGAACTACAAGCCTGCGGATTATAAAAGAAAAGGCGTTTTAACCAGCGATGATAAAAATGATCTAAAAGATCATGTTCCTCCTACATGGAAAATCACATTTAAAAATGCTGCAGCTGAACAAAATATCAGACTTGTTGATTTGCCAAAACAGTTTTGGACAGATAATTTTACAGATGGCATGAAGGTTACAAGTCCTGGCCCTAATGGAAAATCTGTTAATGCGCATCTTGTTGGAAATGACTTTGTCGATGAAAATGGCAAACACGTCATTATTAAGAGCGGATATGAATTCTCAAAGATTGAGAAGAAGCGCGAAGAAACTAAGGAAGAACCAGAAAAAGAAAAAAATTATAAAACCGTCAAGCAGGCACGCGCGTTGATGATTGATAGTACATCTGCTTATAAGCGTGATAATAAAGTTGACGATAGTGATAAAACCGTTAAAGCTCTTAATGAAGAAATTACAAAAATGGCATTTGAAATGGGTCAAATTCAAGAAGGCAAGCAACCTGCCAGTGGTGAAAAATGGCCATATACAGGAAAAGATTGGGAATCTGATGTTATGAATAAATTCAAAGAATTAACCGGCAATATAAAAGAAGAAATCGAAAAGAAAGCTCTTGAAGTTGCCAAAACAATAGTTCAAGAGCTTAAAAGTTTACAAGAGGAATATCACAAAAAATATGAAAATGCGCCTGCTGATAAATTGAAAAAATTTGATGGTGCGGTGGAGGGATCCATCAGAAATTTCACATCAACTATTAGCAGAATTGGAGATGGGACTGCGTTCCCCGAGCATACGAATGTGGTTTCCAAACTTGATCCTAAAGAATATTCCAAACAACTCGTGGATGGCCTTGAATGGTTCTACCTCAAAGGAGGACAGGATTACATTGAGAGTGAAAGAAAATTCAAAGAAGACGTGAGTGCGGTCATGGAAAAATTTGCTGGAGATAATTATAAAGACGACAATGAGAAAGCTAAATTCACCAGCTTCGTTAACGGCCGTTTTGATGCACGCGATACATACATGAGAGAAATTTGGACTAATCTTAAATCGGTTCCTACTGAACCAACTCCTGATGTTCAAGCGTGGCTAACTGATTTGAAAAATGCTTTTGATGAAGACCTAAAAAAAGAAGATGGGTCAAAAAAAGCGGATGCAACAGAAATAAAGTTTAATGCAATAAATATTGGAACAAAAGACATTGAAGAAGTTTTTCCAAAAATTGAAAAAGGCGATTCTTATACCGTAACAAGGAAAAGTGGCTTAATTTTTACAAATGTTTATGATCCAGATGGGCATGACTTGCATGACAGAATTAATTTCATGGAAGGAGATTCCGTTAAGCTGAATGGAAAAGAAGCTGAAAAGGTGGCGGCAAAACCTTTAGTAACAGACATCCCTTCCGATGGATCTTATGAGGCAAATAGCATTGCTTCGCTTATAGGCATTACAAAAGGGCAAGCCTATGTTGTAGAAAAAGCCGATGACGGCAAGCTAGAAATTAGAATCTTTGGATCTGATCGTGACGACAAAGGGGCAAACGACAAGCTTAATTTGAAAAAGGGAGATAAGGTAAGACTTGCGACTGTAGGTGAAGCCGGTGGAGACAATGCGGACACGGAAATAGAGGAAAGGATGGGAAAAGTCGGTGGAGCACCTGATGCGGACGCAAAAACCAGTGCGGATTTAGGCGATGAGGCAGTAGATGCACTCCTTGATAATGAGAATGACGGTTCTAAAAAAGCCGCCGAAACCCCCGTTGAAAGACAGGCAAGGGAAGCCAGAGAAGCACGTTTAGCCCTTGAATTAAGAGCTTCACAAGTAAAAGGCGTAGCCATTGAAGGACTCTTGAAGTTAAAAGAAAAACACAATGGCGAACACGACCCATATGCACAATTTATTGACAAAGAATTTAATAGATATAATGATTTTAAAATTGATGCTTCTACACCGGCAGCAGATCTCGAAAAATACGCCGCCATTGATGCAAAGCAAGCAGTTGAGACGTTGGCTAAAAAGATTGATTGGGCCAAAACCGAATCTGATTTCAGCAAACAGCTTACTATTCAATTTGGATACCTCACGGGGGACATAAAGTATGACAATCCTGATCTTCAAAACTTTATGCGTGATGTTACCAAAATGGAGGATTCTATTGATGAAAAAATCGCTGAAACTTTAGCGCTCTCAGATGTTCCCGCTCCTAAAATCGAGCCTAAAAATGCTCGAAATGTATTGAGGGAAATGGCTACGGAAAAATATCCCGCATTAATTTTAAAAGCTGATCAATAATTGGATATTTGGCTTAAGCTGGCGATAAAACTCCGAACTCAAAAACAAAAATAAAAAGTCAAAATGCTGGTAAATTTCTTAAATCAAGATTGGTGCAAACCTGCAAGACTCATTTATATGGGAGCGGAAGGGTCAAGCCCGGAAACGCCTAATAGACAGGATTCGCAAGATGATAAAAAAGAGGCGAGAGACATTGTTGAAAAACTTGATGGAGACATGAGCAAAGAGGGCAAGGCTCTCACCAGAGACGATATTGATAAGAAATATAATGAAGCAAAGGCTAAGCTTGATGATAAAGTCAAAGATCTTTCCGCAAAAGGATACCTTGACCAAACTTCTGCCGATAATATGGCGTTTGTTGAAGAACAAATGAAAGTTCTTGATGCCGTTAAAAATAGCTATGTTGCGCTATTGGATGGTCTTGATAAGGAGAAGGAAGGAAAAAAGGAGGAGGCGAAAACGGCGGCGAAAACCGAACTTGAACAAATGGTTGTTGAAGACGACGGCGAGTCTGAACGCGACAATGGCACGATAAGTGCGGAAAAATTGGCAAATGGACCGGCGGTTATGGATAAACATTATAAGGCTATGGACGAAGCAATTAGTAATCTTGAAAAGAATCTAAATGAAAATAAAAATGCTCCGGAAAACGTCATAAAGTTTATATATGATGATGCAAAAGCTTTCATGGATAAAGAGGTTGTAACAACGGACGCTGATGCTAAAGCGCATGGCATTTCAGAAACAATGACCATAGCCATGATTAGTCAAAGAGTGGATAATCTGCGTTCTGTTATGGATGAATTTATTAAAAACGCCCCAAAAAATAAGGCAGAAAATGCTGAAAATAAAAGATTAGCTGGCATTGAAGAGGCTTTGGATAGTGGAAAATTTAATACCGGAATAATTCCGGATAGCCCTGATGGCATTGGAACTGCATACAAAAAAATAAATGGGGTTATGTATTCAAAAAATGCTGATGGAGAAGAATATAAATATACAAAAGATACGGCTGGAAAATATACGGCTGTTAAAATTCCTGGTACGGCTCAAGGACTCGAAGATGAATTATTTAACAATGGAACACCGAGCATTTCGGTTGATCCTAATGCGGGAAAAGGCGTTGAAGCTGGCACGGCTAAAGCGACGGAAAAAGTTGAAATTAATAAAGATCAAATTCGCAAAGATTTGGCAGAAGCGGCAAAAAAAGATGGATTTGATGAAGCTGATAATGATTTTTATAAATATGATGAAAGCAGTGGCGAGATTGAATTCAAAGGCGCTGATGGTAAAAATCAAGCTTCACTTAGGCTTCAGGACGTTTGCGCAATTGTGTGTCCGGAAGCAATGCAAGATGGCAAAGTTCTTACTGTAACGAAGAAACAGGGTGGCAAACAAATTGATGCGACATGGGATGCTGGTAAAAAAGATTTTGTAGATGGAGCCGGCAAACATGTGCCAATTGTTAGCGGAGATAAATTTAAGGTTAAGGAAGGGGAGAAAAGACCTGCTAGAGAAATTGATAATCGTGATGCTGGATCCAAACTTCGTGAACCGGAAAAGGTCGCTGAAAAAGAGCCTACAAATGAAGAGATTCTTCAAAAAGCGGCTACGGAAACCGCTCAAGATTGGCTTGAAAGAAAAATTCAAGGAGAGGTCAAAAATGAAGATTCTGATGCGGAACATTTGTTTGTTGATGATGCTGTTGAAGCTGCTGAAAAAGGGAATAATGCTTCAAACGATCTCGTGGAACGCGTGCAAGAAAATATGAAAAAAGCGATTGAAAAAGCCACAGGAGTCAAAGTCGCGGAAGAAGAATATTCCGAAGAAAAAGCAAAGGATCATTTGAGCCAAATAAAAGAAGTCACTTTACATGGCGTGAAATATGATATTAATCTTTCGGATAAAAAAAGTGTGGAATCTGTTGTTTCAGCACATATAAATATTATGAAAGGTGGCGTGAAAATTGAGAATGGCGAGAAAAAAAGAGAAGGTAAAGAAGGGCTTTTATCTGCGTTAAAAGACGTTTCGGCAAGATTTGAAGATCAAATGAAGCCGGGGAATTTTGAAAAATATTTTGAGGAACAAAAAGGACGCACGAGCGCTTTGGAAGCCGCTGTAAAAGCAAAAATAGAAGGCGAAATGAAAGGAATCGCTTCACAAACGGAAGCTGTTGAAAAAAATTATCTTAAGCCGGAAGACATGGCGAAAACAATAGCATATTATGATCAAACTGATAAATATGTTGATCTTAAAATAAAAGAATTTGTTAAAAATGCGATGTATGAAGCAAAATTAAAAGCGGATATTGAAGAAGGAAATAGCGAAGGCGAAAATATAAAAAATCATATTAATGCCGCGAATAAAGCTACTGATAACTTGCTTGAAAATTTATCAAGTAAATTGATAAAAGAGCGAGGAGTGGATAAAAACGTTGTCGATTCCGCGATTAGAGAATTTATGAAAAATAACGAATTGCAGGTTAAAGAAGGTGAAAGCGCTGATGGAAGAAAATATGCCATGGCTGTAATGACTAAGGAGCAAGAGGGAAAATTTAATGCGATTTTGGATGAAAAAATTAAGCAAGCGGATGGAGAGAAGACGGCAGATGTAAAAAAGCCTGCCGCTGATGCTCCAAAAGATGCTGCCGGAGACAACGAATTAAGTGATGAAACCGCTGGCTTTATGGAAGAAAAATTAACAAAAGGAGAAGTAAAGCTCGTTAACGAAATGGAAAAGAAAATTCCTTTAACTATTCAAGGCCCTGACGTGAAAGATGCAGGCAATATGAATACTACGATGGATGAGGCCCAGAAAGGTGCACGACAAAAATTTGCAAATGAAATGGCAAAAAATATTGGACTTTCTACTCCGGATGCAGATATTAACGATTTATCGCTAGAGACTAACGGTGAATTCAAAAATCCAAGCGAAAATAAAATACGCTATGATATAACGATAAAAAACCCTAGAGCATTTGCAAAACAATATCTCTTTAATAGCCAGAAAATAGGGCCAAAAGCTAGAAAAAAATAATAAAATATGAAAACAAATTTATTCACGCCAAATCGTTTAGTTTTTAAAGGGCCTGATGCACCAACGCCAAGAGAGGCGGCTCCGATGAATGAAGCTGTGAAAGAGTTTGCGGCAAAAACCGGAACTCCGGATGTAAAAAAGGGTGATGTGGAAAGAGCTCATACAGAAGCCATTGCGAAGGTTGAGGATTCTTTTAATAAACTTGATCCTGCAACAAAAAAGGGGCTTTTAAAATATAAGGGTGAAGTGATTAAAAAACTGGATGATATTAAAACAGCATTTGATGGAAAAATGAATGCGGCCAAAGCGAATAAAACAAATGCACTTTTGAGAGGTTTTGGAGGAAGTATGTCTGCGGCTTATCCGGATGTTGTCAAATATGACCCTGCAAAGCCGGGTGAAATCACAGTCCATGATTTTAAATATGGAGATATTAATTTTAAATATAGCTCTGAAAACAAGGCGTTTGAATGCACGAATAAGAAATTAAGTCCTATGAAAACGGACGCTTTGACGGAATTTGCGATGAAAGCTGAGGATAGAAGAGCGGAAAATGAACATAATAAAAAATCCGAAGAAAGAGCAAAGGTAATTTCTGAAAAATTAGCTTCTGTGAACGTGGATGAAGCCGTTAAAATGATGCCTGATACGGTAAATTTTGAGCTAAAATCGGGAGAACTCAGGGGCAATTCGAACCCAATGGATTCAATCCGACTTAGATCTTATAATGCTGCATTTGATGCGGCAATGGCTGCATGTGGCGTGACCCCTCAAGAAGGAAAGGTTTTTGAGACTAATCTGAAGGTTGATGGAAGTGTAATTGCGAAAATACAAAGATCAATAGTGACGCCTGATGATATGAATTATTCCGGCGATAAAGCTACGAAAATTAAAATTGAATTAACGCCTGATTTAAAAAGAACTCTGATTCAAGCTGTAATGGAAAGTTATAAGAAGTCTTAGAAATAAACGCTTGAGGCGAGATGCGATTTTATCTAAACTTTTTCGCGAATTTAATTGCTGAGAATATAAGCTTTTTAAAAGAAAATTCTTGTGCGGGTTGGTGCGAAATATGAGTGCCGCCGAATTTTAATTTGAAATCGGTAATTTTGGAATAATGGTGAGATTTTATTGGAGCTCCAGATTGGTCGAGAGGTGCAATTCCGAGGAAGTCATAAAATTTGAATCCGTCTTTTTTGGCTTGCGTAAGCGCTTCCCATTGAAGAAGATATGGAGCCATGAGGTGGCGAAAATTGTGATCTGAAGCGCCGAAATAATAAGTGGTAGTGTCTTTGAAATTGGTGACGATTATGCCGGCGATGACTTTTCCTTCATATTCGGCGAAATATAAATCTGCGAGATTTTGCGGCATAAGGGCTTCGAGCATATTTTCGTAATATGATTTTGAGTGGATTTGAAAGCCGTCGCGTTTGCAAGTTTGAGTTAAAAGGGCGTAAAAAGCATCGAGGTCTTTTTTGAATGCGGAGGAATTCCTGGATGGATTTGCGGATTTGCGGATTTTTACGTCGTGTTTTTGCGCGACTTTTATGTTGTAGCGACCCTTCGGTTTCATTTGAGAGAGGATTTGATCTTCAGATTGCAGCAAGTCGATTATGAGCGTGTGTTCGGGCTGATATTCGGCGTGAGCGCGTTTGAAATGCGGCGGAAAAACGGTGGCGGAATTGGATTGCGCAGATTTTTCAATCGGCGGATCCATGCGGACAAAAACAGCTTTTTCTTTACGAGCGATTGGTTTTAGTTTTTCAAGAATTTCTTGGAGTTGTTTTTTCGCGAGTTCTGGATTTTCGTAATTACAAAGTGGACCGCGTGGGCAATAAAGCCAAGAAAGACCAAAAGGAAGGCGCTGACGAATGAAAAGACCGCCAAATTTTGGAATTGCCTCCGACCCAGACTTAGACTCACCTTTGACTTCAATTAAAAAATACTTATCCCGATTGCGTGATTTTGCCTGAAAATCGCCCCAAAATGTTGTTTGGTGGATTGTGCCGAAAGAGTGCGAAGCTACGAATCGGTTCCAGTCTTTGTTCATGGCGTCATTATACCAAAAAATGAGATTTAAAAAAGGCGGCCCCAACCTGGAACCGCCTTAAATTTTGTGATTGCCTCCGTCTCCTTAATTTAACTTGCGTCTAATGAATGCCGGAATATCAAGTTCGCTTTCAGATGCCTTTGTTTGCTGCATATTTGAATTAATAGATCGCAAAGAAGGTGATGACATTGACGAAGATGATGGTTGGCTGTTCATGATAGGGGAATGTGCACGATCAATTTTTGATAATGCGCCTCTATCTTTTTCAACATTTTCAAAACCGGTTGCGATGACTGTGACTTTCATTTCACCGGTGTATGAATCATTGATAACCGCACCAAAGATAATGTTTGCATCCGGATCAGCAGCTTCTGTGATGATGCGAGCGGCTTCATCAACTTCAAACATAGATAAGTCGTTGCCACCTGTGATATTGAACAAAATTCCTTTTGCTCCTTCGATTGACATTTCGAGAAGAGGGCTTGAGATAGCGGCTTTCGCGGCTTCTGTTGCTCTGTTTTCTCCTGTGCCATAACCAATACCCATGAGAGCGGAACCGGAATTTTCCATTATTGTTTTGACATCTGCGAAGTCAACGTTAATCATACCGTGCATTGTGATAAGATCGGCGATGCCTTGGACACCTTGTCTAAGAACATCATCGACAATCGAGAATGCTTCTGTGATTGGAGTTTTTTTATCGATAAGAGTTAGAAGTCTGTCGTTTGGAATGATAATTAATGTGTCGACTTTATTGCGAAGATTTTCAAGACCTTCTTCGGCTTGCATTCTTCTGCGATTTCCTTCGAATCCAAATGGTTTTGTTGAAACTGCAATTGTCAAAATGCCCATTTCTTTGGCAAGTTCGGCAATAACCGGTGCTCCGCCTGTTCCTGTTCCACCACCAAGACCACATGTGATGAAAACCATGTCCGCCCCTTCGATTGCTGCTCGAAGCTCTTCTTTGCTTTCTTCTGCGGCTTGTTTACCAACGTCCGGATTACCACCTGCACCAAGGCCGCGAGTTGTGGCTTTTCCAATATTGAGTTTTGTATCCGCGTTTGAGTGATACAAAGCTTGCGCGTCTGTATTGACAGCAATAAATTCAACGCCTTTAAGTCCCGCTTTGATCATGCGGTTTACAGCGTTTCCGCCACCACCACCGACGCCGATGACTTTCAAATTTGCGACAGGTGTGATGTCTGGAATAACTTCAATTGTTTTTGTGTTTTGGTGATTGTCGCCACTGAAGAGGTTTCTCAGATTTGATTTTTGTGATTTTCCGTTTGCCATAGTTTTTAGGGTAAGAGAGTAATCTGAGGGGGTGTTATGTTAAGTTTCAATTTACAAGTTACAATTTACATTCAGTTTTCAATTTTCAATTTTTTAATTTACAAGTAATTTACAAGTTACAATTTACATTCAGTTTTCAATTTTCAAGTTTCAATTAAGGAACAAGGTTTTTAAGGAATTTTTTCATGCCGTCGAATGTCTTTTTCAGGTTAATACTGCGGAAATTCAGGCTATATCCTTGAGCTTGCGCACGAGCGCCCCAAAGAATAAGACCAATTGCGGTTGCATATGCAGGATCATCAATCTTATCTACAATTCCTTCAAAGTTCTGTGGGAATCCAATCTGAACAGGAAGATTTAAAGTGTCTCTTGCGAGATCAATTACGCCTGACATTTTTGAACCTGCACCTGTGAGAACAACTCCGGCCGGAAGCATGCCATCTCTGTGAATCTTTTTGAGCTCTTCTTTAACAAGCAAGAAAATTTCTTGATAACGAGCTTCGATAATTTCCACCATTACTTTCTTGGAAACTTTTTGCATGTCAATTTTGCTTAGCAAAGAAAGGTCAATTGTTTCACGATCATTAACATCATCCGGAATACATGAGCCGTATTCAATTTTTATTTTCTCGGCCGTATCTATAGAAGTGCGAAGTCCAATTGCAATATCGTTTGTGACGTTTTCGCCACCAACCGGAATAACAACTGTTTGAAGCATCATACCTTCTTCAAAAATCGAAACAGATGTACCGCCGGAACCAATATCAACCGCGACAACTCCAAGCTCTTTCTGACGCTTGCTCAAAACCGCTTCAGGGAAGGATAAACATGAAGGAATTATATCATCTATATCTATGCCGGATTGAAGAACACATTTTTCAATATTCTTAATTGTTGGGACAAGTCCTGTGATAATATGCGCCTCAACTTCAAGGCGAATACCCGTCATTCCAACCGGATATTTTATACGTTTTTGCTCGTCGACTGTGAATGTTTTTGGGATGATTCGAAGAATGCGTCTGTTGCCGGAAATGCTGACTGCCTGAGCGGCTTCAAGAACACGATCGACATCATCTTCTGTGATTTCCTGACTTGCGTTTGAAACGGCAATAACGCCCTTTGAATCAAGAGTTTCAATGTGATTTCCACTTATACCAAGAAAAACGTGATTGATTGGTTCACCGGCCATTCTTTCCGCATCTTCAAGTGAAGTCGTGATTGAATTTATCGCCTCTTCAACGTCAATAACGCAACCTTTGCGGAGACCGCTTGAAGGGGTAATCCCAACTCCAATAATACTTGGAATTGTTGCACCTTCTTCCAGTGCCGCAACAACAGTTCTTATTTTTGAACTACCAACGTCTAAGCTGGTTATAATTCTTGATTTTGGCATAGAGAGGAATTTATTTTTTCTGGCGAACGCAATATAGTACAGATAGAAAATTTTGACAAATCTTTTGCAAGATTTTGGTATAAGAAATGGGGGATCGTCTAAAAAAGTTGTTCAGATATCTATGTATGTGCATGCCTAAAAGTGAATTCTATTGCGAGGACTGCAAAATATGATTTGATAGGCTATTTTTCATTTGCCAAAAGAGCGTTTTTCGTTTTGTTTAAGCGGTTTAGTATGAACAAGTTTTTTATACAGGATGTGGCGTTTATGGCTTAACGAGTCCTAAAACAACGTGGGTTGCGATTTTTGTTCAAAATTTTCGAAGCGTTTTAAGAGGGATTTAAATTCCAAATTTGCGAAAATTTCTTTGATTTTTTGTGACGAAAAATTTCTAACTTCACTTTTTTCGAGTGAAAAATTTGGGTCAAAATCCGTTACCAAAGTTGCCATACGTTTTGAAAAATATGCAGACACTTTTCCGGTTTCAAGTTTTAATTTTATACCTGCTGGAAGCTTATCTAAATTTTCATAAATTTTATCAAGCGTGCCATATTCGGTTAAAAGATTTTTTGCGGTTTTTTCACCAATTCCAGGAACTCCTTTTATGTTATCGGAATTGTCACCAGCAAGAGCTTTATAATCCGGAACTTGCGAAGCCTCCATTTCAAACCTTTCTTTTATGTTTTGCGGAGTGATTACTTCGAATTCATTAAAGCCTTTTTTTGGAATTATTATTGAGGTTTTATCGGAAACAAGTTGAAGCGCGTCCCTATCACTTGTTGTAATAAAAATTTTTGTATCAGGAATTTTTTCCGCGCGCTTTGCAATTGCGCCGATAATATCATCAGCTTCATAATTGTCTTCTTCAAAAAGCGGAAGGCCAAATGCACTCACGATTTCTTTCGTCATCGGGATTTGTGCATAAAGTTCGTCCGGAGCAGGAGGTCGCGTTGCTTTATATTCTTTATATTCAACATGACGAAAAGTTTTTTTACCTTTATCAAAAACAACTGCGATGTGAGTCGGCTCGTGATCGAGCAAGAAGCTTAGAAGAGTTGCTGTAAATCCGTAAACTGCGTTCGTTAAAACGCCCTTAGACGTGTGGAAGTGGGGGAGAGCATAAAAGGAGCGGTAGAAGATTGAGTTGGCGTCCAGGATGTAAAGTTTATTCATGGGGAGATTATAGCATGTGGGGAAATTCTTGATATTGCTTTGCTTGTATGTCGCGAAGAACGCGATCGAGATTTTTATTTATTTGATTCACAACCACGGGATTATTCATTGCCATGTTTGTACCGAAAATTTTGTCTTTTTTTAATCTTATCAAAATCGGAATAATTTTTTGATTTTTTATTGTTACAAAAACAATCATTCTTACGCTGCCCTTTCTGCCGATTCGAACTTTGAAAAATTGAAATTCCTTTGCGTTATCTGGAGATTTTATTTTTACAGCTAATCCTTTTGCGACTTTCCTTGCTCCATCAAGCAAGTTTTCGATACCCAAAAAACGATTTAATGGCTTAAACTCATGCTTGGCTATATATTGCGTTAAAATCAACATCCTACTTGAGTAATTTGGCTAACTTAGCGGCTTTTGCGTTAATGTCTTTGTCATTGAATATTATTTCTTCGACTTCCGGCTCTTTCTCGAAAACCTCAATTCCAAGTGAAATTTTTCCAGCAACAAAGCCTTTCATAGCGTATATAAGAAGAGTTTTTAAAGTTATACCTTCGCGTTTTGCTTTTTCTAAAGCTTGGTTTTTAAGATCCAAGTCTGTAACAAATGAAACTTGTGTTGTCATATTAAATTTTATTAAACTATATTATAACTACTTATAGTATAGTTTATAACTATATGGTGAGTCAAGGTGACCAACTTCTCTGCCGGTCGACGCATATTAAATCACACCGAGATTAAATCCATATAAACAAAACCTAACAAATTTCTAACATGGTTGATTTGCGTATTTTTCGAGCTATAATAGTTATAGATCTCAGCTTTCCAGCACCGCTGGATAAAATCCTCGTCAGTCTTGGCGAGGATTTTTCGTTATGAATTGAGGCTAAAGTATATGTAATAATATATTCCTGTATTTAGGCAAGGGCAAGTATGGCAGTTTTGGCTTATAGACTTGAAAAATGAGCTCAAATAAGATATAATATTAAGATAAGTCAAAAAGCGAAGTTCAATACAAAAACAAAATGTTTAAAGAAAATCGTATTATTTTTGAAGGAGAAGCTCCTGGAAAAGGCATTGAAGCACAAAACGTAGAAATTGATGCTGATCTTAAAGCTATTGAGCTTGAACGTTTTGTTAGCAGAAAAAAAGAGCTTTCAGCAAAGGTACAAAAAATCTTACATAAAGAAGGAGCGACAAGCGCGACTAAGATTGATGAATTAAATAAATTGCGCACAGGCTTGACTGCATATTACGATAAAAATAAAAGTGCAAAATACAAAGGAGCTGAGGCGGATAAAAAAAGGGTAGGTGCTGCTTTATTGGAAATTTCAGGGGTAATAGATGAAGTTATTGCGGAAATAAAAAAGCTGGAAGAACCTGCAAAGAGAGAAGTGAAGGTTGAGGCAAAAACCGGCCTACGAGATTTGAAAGCAGAAGCGCCTAAGCCGGCTGTAAATTTAAAAGAGCGCCCGAGTGAAGAACGGGTTCTTGAATTTGCAGATGCAATACGAAATGCATATTCCTTCCCTCTAAAATCGGTTGACACTAAGGGGTTCAGAGAAGCGGAACAGGCTTGTATCGACGCTTTAGCGGAAGACGTTATGAAGGCCACCGGCTGTACCGATAAAGGTGCGATTAAAGTCATTATTGGTTCTATTCATGAAATTGCTCCTCAAACAGCATACGACATTGATGAAACAAGAGTTGGCCACCCTGTTTTCATCGAGATGGCTATTGACGCTGAGGATGTGCATTCGGATGATGTCTACTATAAGAGCCAGTTGTTTAACAAATTATGGGAGCACGGCCTTGTTGGAGAAAAACCAAATCCGTTGGAAAATAAGGAGTTTGATCAAAAAACGCTTGATAAATTTTTATTAACTATAAAAGACGAATACTCTTTCCCTCTTAATGATTTACCTGAACAAGGAGCCTTAAAAGCTAAATGCACCGATGCTTTGGTAAAAGATATTATTGAAGCTACGGGATGCAAAAATGAAGATGCGATCAGAAAAGTTCTTGCTGCGCACGATGCATATCAGCCTTTTGGCAATAATATCTTAACCCCTAGAGGAGAAAAAGGTTTTGGCATTAAAATCGATCTTGCTGATAAAAATAAAAGTGGCTTTGCAAAAAAAGCTCTATTTCGACATTTGCTTGATGCTGGGCTTATCAAATAAATAAAAACTTAAAACAAAAATAAAATGTCATCATCAAAAACCAAAAGCGGAGTGAGTGAATTGCTCCAAAATAAAGCGGAGTTGAAAGCAAAATTGAAAAACAGTTTTCCGCATGCATTGAAGGACCATTCGCCCGTTGTTGGGATTCTTTATGATGGTGAAAATGCGGATAAGAGTGCGAAAAATGCGAGCTTGGCTTTTAGCCTTGTTGAGGCTTTAAACAGCCTTGGAACGTCCGCAATGTTAATTACAAAACAAGATGACGAAAAAATTCCTTTTGAACTTCGTGAGAAAGTTTGTGCAATTTCCATGAAATCAAAATCATGGGAAAAATTTTATTATGCGTGCGATATGATGATTGTTTTGACTGATAGCGGAAGCGATACAGAAAATGAAAAAATGTACCGCGATATGCTGAAAAATGGGATTATACCAATTGCTTCAAGGTCCCAAAAATTTCTTTCCAACTATGACCCCAATCACGAAAGCGGCAACTGTTTTATCTTTGATGAAAAAACCATTTGGGAAGTTTTTGCGGCAACTGTACGCGCAATCGAAACGTATAAATTTCCGTATGACTGGAAAAACATTATTAGAGGAAATATCTAATTTTCTATAAATTCCCTGACGATGAGCTGTTCTGGCCGATGTTTTTGATCGTATCAATTATGTCTGAAAAATTGATGTATTTGATTACGTCCAAGCCAAGTGCGCCGCCGACGGCGTTAACAATAAAGACGGCTAAAACGGTAATAATCAAGCCGATGATTGCGTATCTGATTGTTGAAATTGCTTGTTTGATTTTTTCTTCGTGGCCACCGGAAAGTATGAAAGAAATGCCTCCAACAAATATGAATATAACCGACAAAAAACCTGCAATTATGATTGCATAAGCAAGTCCGCGATTGATGATTTCAGCAACATTGCCTTGCTGAGCGGCTTCTACGATGCTTCCGCCGTTTGCCATATTCTTGTTGGTTAAAGTGAGTGAGATTTATTTTTTTGAAGGGCGCAAAATTTTCAGCCTAAGCCTCGTTTCTGCGCCCTAAAATTTATAAGGACATACTAAATTTCTGTGCCTTCGATCTTGACCTCTCCTTCTCCTCCTTCTGGTTCAAGAATCTTTAAGTTAACGCGGGCATTGTTTTTTGAACCGATAACTCGGAGCAAAACGCGCAAAGCTTTTGCGGTTTGACCTTCTTTACCGATTATTTTGCCCATATCTTCCTTCGCAACTTTGAGGGAAATGAGCACGCCCATTTCATCAACTGTGCGAGTTACGACGACTTGTTCCGGAAGAGAAACAAGCTGTTTGACCACGTATTCAATAAAATCGCGGTCCTGTCCTGTTGCATTGTCTGTAGTCATGAGTAAAAAATTAAGGGATACAGAATGTGAATAAATTTCTAAGGCTTAAGCTGCAGGTGTTTCGGCTGGCTTTTCTGGTGCAGGTGCTGGTGCGGCGGCTTCAACTGGAGCTGCTGGAGCTTCAACTGCTGCAACTGGAGCCGGTTCGGCTGCCTTTGCAGGGGCTGGTGCTGCGGCTGGAGCTGGAGCAACCGGTGCTGCTGGGGCTGCTGCTTCCTCGCCTTTTTTCTTCTTTCTTTGGTGCAATTCAATTTTAGTATATTTTTCCATACCTGTCATGCCGTTTCTTTTTAGAAGAACAGCAACAGTGGAAGAAGGCTGTGCGCCTTTTGAAATCCAATATTCGATTCTATCTTTTTTGAAAGATATTTCTTTGGATTTTGGGTTGTAGCTCCCAATAATTTCAAGAGCTTTACCTTTTGGTGAGGAGGTTTTTTCTTGTAGAATAAGCTTGAAGCTCGGTTGAGCACTCTTTCCTATTCGGGTTAGTCTGATTGTTAACAAGATAAATGGTGTTACAGAATAAATAATATTGCGGTTTTCGCAGGGTTTATTTTAAGGGAAAAGGGAAGAAAGTCAAGGTTTTATTTATACGTTGGTTAGTGCGATATACTTGACAAAAACTAAAAATTTGATAGAATAGCACACTAAATTGAATAATATGGGACGTAAAAATCATCGTAATGCGCCTGCGCCTAAGGAAGGGGCAAAATCGCCTCGCACGCGCGCAGATGTACGCAAAAACGCTGAAGATCATCGAATCAGAAACGTGCTACTTCTGATTGGAGCTGTGATTGGTTCTACTGCTTTGGGTGTTATGTTTAAGGGAAGCAATGACGCAACGTTTGATAATACGACGAGCCCCGCCGTTACCGCAACGACCAATGGTAATTCCGCTACTCATCCCGCAGCCTCCGGTCCGAATTTACCTCCTGATTTTGATGAAGCTAAATTGGATATTTTGATAGCTAAAATTGAAAATGCAATGACGGCTTTTAAAGCACAACTTAATTTCGATAAAATAAAGCATCCCAATATGAAGCCGGGGATTTTGCGCTTATTTGATTTAATTGGAAATAATGCAAAAAATGATTTAAAAAATTATGGTAAATACAAAAGAGCCGAGGCCAGTACTAAAGATTTATCTGCTACAAGGGTCACTACAAGACCGTATGATTTTTCTTATCTGGTTGACGATTCGACCCTGGACTCTCTTAAATTTGTTGCCGCATATTCTCATTTTCCACGCCACATGATTTTATCTTCTGATTTTAACCCCAATAGCCCAATGGATCTTTTGGCAATGCTTCATGAAGCGACCCATTTAGGAACTGATGCCGATTTTGTACTGGATACGCGGAACGACCCTGAAACTTTGAGAGCATATCTTCATTTTTACACACATGAGCCCGGTGAAAAGAAAAAATGTGATGTTGTAGATGAGGCTAAAGCTTGGGCTGTACAAACTGAACTTTTGAATGTTTTTTTGGATGGAGATCTTGAAAAATTGGCAAATTCAATGTCTGTTAGGCAAATAATGGATCGCGGAGAAAGTCATAGATATGAAGATATTTTGAAAAAATTAAAAATAGAAAACGAAGAAGAAATTTATTCTTTTATGGGTTTATTGCTTTCTGCGAAATATTATTTTGCAGGACCAAATCACGACAATGAATTTATCGATATAATCGCTTATATACATGAAAAATTAGGCGCCAGACTTTTTGTAATGGATAAAAATAAAAGATTTGTGCCTTATAAAAGGAAGCCGGTTGTTGAGTTGGAGTGATTCTAAATTAGAATCAAAATAATTTTTCTTGCGGGTTTTTGGACTATATCAATTTAATTCTCTTCTGTTGTAGCACGTTTTTGAGAAAAGAATTTAAATTTTTCTTAAACTTTTTCTGAAATTCTTCGTCGGACATAAGTGTGTAATTTACTTCGCGACCGAACTTAATTTCAAGCTTATTTATTAGATCCATAAGCTGATCTTGATTTGGTGAACCGATAATCATCAAGTCTATATCACTGTTTTTGTGCTCTTGACCCCTGGCAAATGAGCCGTAAATAAAAGCTTCTTTTATATTTTTTAGTTTTTTGAGCTCGGACCTAAGCGTGCCTTCGATGCCTATGGTTTTGAAAACAATGCTTTTGAGCTCTTTGTATAGCGGATATTTTTTGTTTAGTTTAAAAAAGCGGGAATTGGCCTGAAAATAACTTTCAAGAATACCGTCTTCGACTAAATTACCAATATCTTTCTGAAAAAAGCCCGGCGGTTTATCGAGCATTCTGCCGATTTCTCTGAAGTAATAGGCTTTTTCAGGATTGTTAAAAAGCGTTCCCAAAATAAGCGTCTGATTTTTTGTGAATTTTAAAGGCATGGTTGTATGTTGTCTGCATACAATTGTATGCTATTTGCATACGGAAGTCTAGGGAAAGCTAAAATTTACCAATGATGGGGTGCGTTTTTCATCGCATCTAAATCTACTTCCCGTTGCAAAGCTTCAATTATTCTTGCTCTTTCTAATGGATCTACGCTGTCCGGGAACACGACCATTTTTTGCCCAGGGAAAGCCATTGCTCCTGACGTTGGATCAAAAAGTACTCGCCCCATCCCCGAACCTATTAAGCCGTCTCTTTCTCCTAAATCAGTTGGGCTAACCCCTGTCACCATACGAAGCATTTGATCTCGGGCTTCTTCTTGTGCTCGGAGTTCCGTTAACATTCTCATGGCTGCCGCGCTTGATAAATCAAGTTGAGGTTTGCGCATAATTGGAGGCTGAGCTAAAGGCAAAACTTGCCCATCAACAACATCCAAATGGTCGACTGGTTCGAGTGGCTCTTGCGCTTGTGGTTCAACCGGAACTGACGCGTCGACATCGACATCCATCGGCTCTTCTCCTCCCGGAGCGGAAAGAGTTTCAAAAACCTCACGACCTGAATCTTCTGTAACATCACTAATTTCCGGATATGTCGTTTCATCTTGTTGATCCGATGAATCGTCTGAACTGGCTTGCTCACATACAGGAAGCTCTGCATGTGATACCGGTTCTGTTAAACCCATTTCCGCAAGAAATTCTTCCAATGATCCTCTCGCGCCACATACGGCTCTGCGAGCTGCTTCATCAGATCGATGTTGGTCTATCGCTTCATTCATTAAAGCAAAGCCATATTCGCTGCTTCTGGCTTCCGGTGCGGTGGCGCCCAGTGCTGCTACAAATGCTCCAATTGCTAATAATCCTTTGCCCATATTCGTTTGGTTAATTTTTTAATTATTTAGTTCTATTTTTAATTTCTTTATAACTTCGTCGCCAAAATCCGCATTCATCTGGCGGATGATTTCTTCTTTACGCATTGTGACTTCCTGTGCCCAAAGAGGGGAGGAAACGGCCAAGGTTAGGGTTTTTTCGGAATATGATTTTGCGGAAATATTTAAAATTGATTCCGGAGTTGAAATCATTTTCGGAAGAATTTTTTGAAAGCCGTGGCAGACTTGTATTGATGTGAAAGTTTTGGAAAATCCAAGATTTTGGGCGGCGGCGGGAAAGAAATTTTGAATCGGATCAAAAGCCATATTTGCAGAAATTTACAAGTTACAAATTTACAATTTACATTCAGTTTTCAATTTACAATTTTTAAGTTTTTGGCGGTGCAGGATTCTTTGTCAGGAGGTTATTATAAACCTCGAGAGTTTGTTTTGCCAAATTTTCCCATTTGAACATCTGAACTCGTTCGTAACCGGCTTTGATTAAGCGCTTGCGCAAGTCTTCATCGGCAAGAGCTTTATGCAAAGTGGAAGCCATTTCTTTGATGTCGTGCGGATCAAAAAAGATTGCCGCTTTTCCACAAATTTCCGGAAGAGAAGAAGTGTGTGAAACGGCAGTCGGCGTTCCACATGCCATTGCTTCGAGTGGCGTGAATCCAAAACCTTCATAAAAAGATGGAAGAGCGTGAAGGTCTGCGCAAGAATAAAGTGCAATCAAATCTTCTTCGGGAACTAGGCCCGCAAAAATCACATCATCTTTTAAACCGAGATCGTGCGCCATCCTGCGAACATCCGGATAATATGGATCTTCGCGACCTGTTATCACAAGTTTGTGCGGAGCGTGAAATTTATCTTTTAAAATTTTAAAAGCCTTAAGAAGACCGGTGATATTTTTATGATAACGATAAACGCCGGTATATAAAATACATGGTTTATCTATGCCGTATTTTTGCTTTGTTAATTCTAGCACTTCCTTTGGTTTTACTCTTTGAAATTCTTCACCAATCCCTTCATAAATCACAGAAATTTTTTCAGATTTTATTTTAAGAATTTTTATAAGATCTTTTTTTGTATGTTCGGAAACCGCGATTATTTTTTTTGCTTTTTTTGTAACGGTTTTTAAAACAATATTGTATGCGAGTTTTTTTAAACAAGATTTATTTTTACGACCCGGAAAAAACGAAACAATCAAATCATGAATCGTCACAATTGATGGTCTAAAATAAAAAATTGGCGCATTAAAATGCGTAAAATGCATGAGATCTAACTTCTCTTTATTCAGCGCGCGCAAGAATTTTATCTGCTCAGCGAGTGAGTAATGGCGCGCATTCACAAGCACTTTTTTGACATTATGCGCAGGTGGAATATATGCATGAAATTCCGGATCATTGAAAAATAAAACGTAATGATTTTTGCTATCAATTTTGAAAAGATTTTTTGTGAGTTCGTAAGTATAACGGCCGATGCCGGTGAAGTTTGACGAAAAAAGTCTGCAATCAATTCCGATTTTCATGATGATATTTTAGCACGAACTATAAAATGCCGTTGCGGCGAAGAGTTTCGATGGCATTTGCGATGTGTGGCAATGAACCCTGATGTTGATATTTAAACTCAACTCTAAAATGCACCGGTTTAGAAGCCCATCCTTCAATTGTTATTATGGCTTGCACTCGCTCGGCGCCGGTTTCCATTTGGACATGTCTTTTTGGAAGCTCTAATTCAACGTGCGTTGGCCTTGTTGAATCCGAGCCAATTAATGTCACAGAGCAACACGTATGATTTCCACCATTTGTTGCAAAATCGTATAATTTTTGGACTGCGGTTGTATAATCTAAATCTTCCGACATTACGCATAGCCCTTCTGACGTTTTCGTTGGCACACTTCTTCCTTCTTCCCCTAAAGCCTGCAAAAATCCTTGCAAAACATCTCTTGCGCCTACGGCTTTTAAAAGCCCTCTATCAACGACCGACCCCCTTCTTGCCTCAGGCCCTTCTCCTAACGCCGCTGATCTATCAACTCCTGTATGGACTTCTGTGACCATATCTATAAACAATTTAATATTACGGAACTTGAATTTATCGCAAAAATGAGATGGATGTCAATACTTAACTGTTCAGACTGGCACTATAGTCCCTATATCCGTGGAAGGTAAACTTCCTCCCCTTCAAATCTAACTCGCTTAAGTATCCTTTTGCGTAAACCTGCTTCAATTTGTCGCACACGTTCTCGTGTTATTCTAAATTCATCGCCTATTTCCTGCAATGTTCGAGGAGAATCATAAGCGAGAATCCTATAATCTAAAACACACAATTCTTTTTCATCGAGTCCCTCTCTTAAAGTATCTATTATCCCCTGTATTGCAACGACATCCATTTGAGCCTCATATCTTTTCGAATAATCAACTCCATCTGAAAACCAATCTCCAAGTTCATCAGAATCACTATCGTGATCATTAAATGCGTTTTCATTTAACGAAACTTCTGACCCCATTATTCCGAGCCCAAGCTCTCTATCTAAAACTTCCAATGTTATTCCCATCTCTCTATCTCTTTCCGTCAAAAAACTGGTATCCGCTTCCATCCCTCGCCTAAAATCCATTAAAGCTGCGCGCGCTTCGCCTGAATTCAATCTTGAAATAATAGCAGTTCCCCTGGTTCCTCTTGGCTTTTTTACAAGTCCTTTATTTTTGCTCATAAAATTCTTCATGTACGCTCTAATCCACCAAATTGCATAACTGACTAACTTGTAACCTCTTTCCGGCTGAAATTTACCAACCGCAGTCATAAGTCCTATATTTCCCTCCTGAATTAAATCTAAAAATCTTGCATGAAATGGCGGCAAATACTGTTGCCCTATTTTTACAACAAAGCGCAAATTTGCATTTATTAATTTTTGGCGAAAAATGAGACTTGACGTTGCAATATACGCTTTTGCCGCTTCTTGCTCTTCTGCCCTCGTAAGAACGGTAAATCTGGATACGTGTTGCAAATATAGGCTTAAAGCTGTTGGTGAATCCGGTTTTATATCTGATCTGTTTCTGCTTGGCCTCATAAAATAATAATTTATGCCGACAAATAATCTCCGCATCCGGCGTCTTCAAGCGCTTGCCTTGCTTTTTCCTTAATCCTGGATTCAAGTTGCCTTACACGCTCTTTGCTAATTTGGAATACACCTCCAATGGCTTCCAAGTGCATTGGGTCATCCGGTTTCTCCAATCTGTTCTCGAAAATAAACAGCTCTCTTTCGTCCAAAGTTCTCCTGAAACCATCTATCGCTTCTCCTATCACGGCTCTATCTAGTTTTGAAATACATCTTGCTTCGCAATCCACTCCATCGGTAAGCGTTTCATCCAAAGCTCGTGATTCAAAGCCGTCGCCATCAACATCATGCTGATCAATAGACGCATCCGTTTGCAACATTTCTCTTTTTGCATCTTTAATAGCTTGCATGCTTATCCCATACCCTGCATCTGCGTCGCTTATAAACCCCGACACGTCCACCTCTGTCCCATTGTCCAGCATCTCCAAAGCGGATGTAACCTCCGGCATCATTAATTTATCAAACATTCTACGTTGCGCCCTAGTTGTAGCGGGTCTTACTATTCTAAAATTTCTCCTAATATAATCTTGCATATACGCCTTAATCCACCAAACCGCATAACTTATTAATCTGTAGCCGCGTTCGGGGTCAAATTTCTTTACCGCATGTGCAAGCCCTATATTTCCCTCCTGGATAAGATCTGAAACCGATATATCAAAAATCTTATACTTAAGCGCTATTTTTACAACAAAGCGCAAATTTGCACGTACAAGTTTTTGGGCTAATTTTGGATCTTGAGTTGCAATAAATCGCCTCGCAATTTCAGCCTCATCTTCACGACTCAACATTGGTTGCTTGCCAACGCTAATCATATATAGATGCAATGGTGTGTTGTCGCCATTTTCAGGCATTGTATTTTTCATAGGGGAATAGTAAAACACGAAAAATTGGTTTCGTAAAGACTATAATGCGGCAAATTCTTCGCTCGTACCTGATCTTCGCAATTGTCGTGCGATCTTTTCTCTAACTTTCGCTTCTACTTGTCGAACACGTTCACGCGTAAGTTGAAATTCATCCAAATCACCAATGGCTTGAAGTGTCATTGGGTCTTCTGACAAAATTCTTTGCATTAATATGTAGTTCTCCAAATCAGTTAATCCATCTAATAAAACGCCTATCTGTTCTCTTAATGCATTGTTATCCAGCACTTCTGCCAATGCGGCTTCATTGTCCACTCCATCACTTATTCCATCTCCGAAGGATTCTTTCTCATCACCATCGCCATGACTTGCATGATCATCTAAAGATAACTCTCTTTGCGCCATGCCTCTTTTACTCATAAGCGCTTCAACTGTAATGCCAGCGGCTTGATCGGCAGGACTTATTTCTTCTGACGCATCAACGTCTTGGCCGTTAGCCAATAAACTTAAAAGTGGTGCTAACTTTCCTGATCTTAATCTTCTTAATATCATAACGTCCAAATCGCCGGTTGGCATTTTCATCAAACGAAAATTCTTTCTTAAAAAAGCTTCTATAAAATCTCTTATCCAATATTGTGCATATGTTGATAGCCTGAATCCGAGATCCGGATCAAATTTTTTAATAGCTCTCATCAATCCAATGCTTCCTTCTTGAATTAAATCTAAAATTGAAGCCCCTGTATTTGCATATGTGAAAGCAATAGCTATAACAAGGCGTAAATTTGCTTTTATAAGCAATTCTCTGTCTTGCAAGCTGCTCGTTTCTTTAAATCTTTTTGCAATTTTATATTCGTCTTCGCGCGACATTGGCGGACATTTTGCAATCTCGCCTACGTATATTTCGAATGCTTTGCTGCTGACTGTTTCCAAACCTGATTTCATTATTTTAAATGTGAATTATTTTATGCTTGCATGTAAACGTCGATTCCTTTGTTTCTTAAATTTTGCACAACCTTTATTCTGGATGCCACCTCGATTTGCTGTATGCGTGCGCCTGATACACCAAGATCTGCGCCAATGTCTTTATTCGCCCTATCGTTTCCTTCGCCATCATTTGTCAAAATCCTTTCTTGAAATACGCGCATTTCCTTTGGAGTTAAACAGCAAACTGCTGATTCGATTGCAGCTCGTATCCTTGCACTGTCCGCTCTTAAAACTACAGAATCTTCATTTTGAGTTCTATCACTAACCAAATCCCCAAGCGATCCCATTTCATCACCGTTATCTCCAAATATAGGCGTGTCCAATGAAGCCTCTCGCATCATCATGTTTCTGCCCTCTAAAAGCTCCTTTTGATTTACGTCCAATTCCTCAGCCAATTGCGCCAACTCATCCGCTCCCATCCCATCGATACTTGTTGTTAAAAGTTTTCTGAAAATTGCTCGCTCTTTTTTACTGGTTGGGACCTTCATCAAGCGATAATTTTTTCTTACAAAGTGTTGTATTTCAGCTTTAATCCACCAACCTGCGTATGATATTAATTTAATTTCTCTATCCGGATCAAACCTATCAACAGCTTTCATTAATCCTATATTTCCTTCTTGCACAATGTCTGCGATCGGAAATCCATACTTTCTGTATTTCATCGCAATTTTTACGACAAAACGAAGGTTTGCTTGAACGAGTTGATTGCGAAGTCTCATATCTGTGCGTTCGGTTGCTATAAATCTACGTGCAACTTCCTGCTCGCCTTCTCGAGTTAACATCGTGCATCTATCAACATCACGCATGTATCGCTCAAATTGCGGGCTCCTTTCGTAATTCGATGTTTTGTTTTCCATAGATAAATAGTAAAACATGGAAAATGTGTTTAGTCAAGAGCAGTAACTTGGCTAATTTGAATGTGAAATGCGACCGGTTAATTACTCGGCTTTTTGTGGACCGCGAACCATGGATGCCGCTGTTTGACCACCTTGGCCGAAGAATCTTCTAATGCTTGCGCCAATGCGTTTAACCCAGCCGAAAAAGCCGGCACCTTGAGGAGCGGGAGATTCTGAAGCGTCCGTAGAATGGTCTGCGGCCTCCGGGACTGTATTATGTACTGCGTCTGCAGTTGATGCTTGAAGAGCTGTGGCTGCGTTGGCTTCTGCTACCGCTTCTTCTTTTGCAACTTTTAATTCCGGATGCGCCGGAGGAGTTGTTTCATGGCCACCGTCAACCATAGCGGCTCTTAAAGCTTCTTTTCTGGCTGCCCGTGAAACTTCCGCAGCTCTTTCCGTCAAAGCTGGCTGCACTGCTTCCGAAGCGGCCATAAGTTCAGCTGTAGCTTGAGCTGTATTTGGAGCTGCAAGCTCATTAACTGCTTGTTCGGTTGCTGCGTCCGGTAATTGTGGAACTGATTGTGGTGCTGCTTGTGCCATATTTTTTGTTTTTAATACTATATTATCTCATAGAATAGCGGAAAAATCAAGGTCAGAAGGGTGATTTTTTGAAACTTGCTTGAAAATAAGGATCTTTATATATATTATTTCACTGTTCAATTGCCGGTTGAACGTTTTTGGGGTCGTAGCTTAGCCCGGTTTAAAGCGCCACACTGTCACTGTGGAGATCGCGGGTCCAAATCCCGTCGGCCCCGCCATTAGCACTTCTATTGACAAAATAGCGTATTTTATTTAGAATAGTGTCTTATTTTAAATAAAATATAAAATTAATGCCTAAAACGCTTGATAGCTTACGCATAGTGCCCGGCGATTTTGCTGCTGATTATGACCAGGGCGATAGAAATTATAGCGAGTTTAGACGCATGCATGTTATGCATGAACGAGGCGCCACTAAAGCTGATATTATTGCGTCTCCTAATTTTAGCGGAGAACTTGGTCTTTTAATCGCGAGATACAGAGCTTGGATTGTTGATAAACGCGTACCTTATGCAATTCAAGGAATTTTAGAACTTAATAAATTAGGTGTGTTTCCTGCAACTAAAAATGCACAATGTGAAGACCCTTTGGATCAAATAATTCATGATGAAATTGTCCCTTTTACAGCGGATAACTCTTTATTCCCACTTTTATCCTTAGTGATGAGTACGTCATTTTGGAGGGGAAGTTTTAGCGGATCGGGAGCTTCAAAATCCGTTGGAGTTCGCGCGCCATCTGATTCTTTTTTACAACAAGCTCTAAATGATGTTTTTGGAGGAAGTGTCCACAAGGGTGAATTCAACATCAAAAGAATCATAAGTAGGTTTATCGCCGTTTTAGGTCAACCAAATCCTAAAAATGGCGCAGACTCGGAAATCATTATCCCTGAGCCTGTGCAGCTAGCTTTAAATACTTTAGAATCCGGTGTTACTTCTGTTGATGCAAAGAAAAAAGCGCGTCGAATTGTAAGAGATTTTATGCTGGCTTTTTTCTATACAAATCGATGTAAATTCAGTAAATCTTTTGGATATTCGGCAAACCTTAATGCGTCACAAACAAGAGAAAGGGCTAATGAAAAATGGTCTATTTTTAGAAGGGCTCTTTTGGAATCGAGGTTGAATGTTAGAGTTAAAGTTAAAACTACAACAAGCAAGCCAAGGGCCACTGTAGACGAATCGCCAAAATCAAGAATTCATTATCATATTCTCCAATTTCCGGATTTAATAGAGGACGATCTTGAAGCGTTAAGGCTTGAGTTCGATGGGAGAGTGGCGGATTTAATTAAAACAATAAAAAGCCCTAAATAATTCTGCTGAAACATTGCAAGATTTACGGGTTATGCCTGAAGGCATCGACAGTTTGATGAAATAGATTTTAAAAAACCCTTCAGAATTACCGGAAGGGTTGTGGTTCGTATAGCCTTGTGACATTGTCTACGGTTTACACTCGCAATTTCCTCCTGACTATATCTACGACCGAAGTAATTGTATCACACAATTAATAAAATGCAAGCTTTTTATGATTATGGACATTTCTAAGCCAACGCTTGACTTTAATTGCTTGGTTACGATATAATATAATCGTAACCATTTAATTTTAATAAAAATGCCTGCTTCAAGATCAACGATATCGTTTAGTGAACAAAATTGGAAAAAACTTTCCGATAGTGATAATAAAAGTAAAATCGTTAATACCGCTCTCAAATTCTTCTTTGATTCAAAGGATCTTCTTAAAAAAAGGGAAGAGGAATTCATTTTGAATGAGCTTTGCCATTATGAAAAAACCGGCGAATCTTACGGCTTTGATGAAACTTTTAAATAAATAAGTCAATGAAAATCGTATTTTTAAGACAGCCTTACGGGTTTATAAAAAGGGCTGATAAAAATTTGAAGGAAAAAATAAAAGAAGAAATTTTAAAAATTCAAAAAAAGCCTTTTGATGGATATAGGCTTAGAGGTATCAGTTTGAGGGAATTTTTTTGTCATCATTTTGTTTTTATTAGGGTAAATTATAGGATTGTTTATAAAATAGCTGGCAATTTGATAATCGTTACAATCGCGACAAGGGAAAATTTCTATAAAGATTTGCGAGTGCTATAATTGCTTTATGGAAAGAAATCTTTTTGATTACGCGAAATTTGATATAAAGCGGATTTTTCGTGATATGAATGCGAAAGAAAAGGGCCTGACGCATGAGGAATCGAAAAAAAGATTAAAGGTTTTTGGATTGAATTCCGTAGCTGAAGAAAAAAAATCCGGAGTGATAATTGAGTTTTTTAGTCACTTTAAAAATCCGTTAATTTTAATTTTGATTGTTGCGGCAGGATTGAGTTTTATTTTTCGAGAAGTCGTTAATGGAATTATTATTTTTGCACTTGTTTTGGTTGGAGTTGTTTTGGATTTTATACAGGAACATAGCGCGGGAAAAGCGGCTGAAAAGCTCAAGGAGATGCTGAAATCGACGTGTGCGGTTGAAAGAGACGGAAAAGTTGTGGAGATTGATTTTAAATTTATTGTACCCGGTGATATTTTGCATTTTTCTGCAGGAGATATCATTCCCGCAGACTGCAGAATCATTGAATCAAAAGATTTATTTACAGATCAATCGACATTAACGGGAGAAAGTTATCCGGCGGCAAAACATGCGGCTTTATTAAATGAAAAAGCTGAGTCTTTGAGTGATCTTGAAAATATAATTTTTGCAGGAACGAGCGTTATTTCCGGAACCGCGAAGGCAATTGTTGTTTTGACGGGAAAAAATACGGAATTTGGAAAAATCGCTGAATCAAGCGCAAAAGCTGAGGAAGAAAGTGATTTCGATAAAGGAATAAAGCAGTTTGGATATTTGATAATGAAGGCTACGCTTTTTATTGTTATTTTTGTTTTCTTTTTTAACGCGTTTTTTAAACATGAATGGCTACAAAGCTTTTTGTTTGCAATCTCTATTGCAGTTGGATTAACGCCTGAACTTTTGCCGATGATTATGTCGATAAATATGTCGAAGGGCTCGATGCAAATGAGTAAACATGGGGTTATTGTGAAGAAATTAACCGCGATTCCGAATTTTGGGAGCATGGATATTCTTTGCACAGATAAGACCGGAACGCTTACAGAAGGGCACATTACCTTGATTAAACACATTGATTTGAAAGGAAATGATAATGAGGATGTGTTTTTGTACTCATACTTGAATAGTCATTTTCAGACGGGTCTTAAAAATCCAATGGATCACGCGATCCTTGAACATCAGCATGAAGATGTTAAAAAATATAAAAAAATTGATGAGATTCCTTTTGATTTTATTCGAAAGAGAATGTCTATTATTGTTGAGACGGGCGGAAAGCAGATTTTGACAACGAAAGGTTCGCCCGAAGACGTGTTTAAAGCTTGCGCGAATGTGTCCGGCAAAAGCGTAAAACAGGTAAATGAAGACGCAATTTATAAAGAGTATTTAGATTTAAGTAAGGATGGATTTCGAGTGCTTGCAATTGCCATTAGAGAAATTGATAAAAATAAAAAAGTTTACGAGCCGGAAGATGAAAAAGATTTGAATCTGATTGGGTTTGCGGCGTTTTTGGATCCACCAAAAAAGAGCGCGGAAGAAGCGCTTAAACATCTTGAAAAAGCCGGCATAGAAGTGAAAATTATTACAGGTGATAATGAACTTGTAACTGAAAAAATTTGCAGTGAAATTGATTTGCCAATTAAAGGAATTTTGCTTGGAAAAGATATTGAAAAAATGAGCGATGCGGAGCTTCAAATTCGCGTTAATAAAACAACTATTTTTGCAAGATGTGCCCCTGAAGAAAAGAACCGAATAATTCGCGTTTTGCGCTTGAATGGGCACACTGTCGGATATATTGGAGATGGAATAAATGATGCGCCGTCGCTGAAAACCGCGGATGTTGGAATTTCGGTTAGCAATGCGACTGATATTGCAAAGGAATCTGCGGATATTATTCTCACGCGACCAAGTTTGGATGATTTGATAAATGGCGTTATTGAGGGAAGAAAAACGTTTGGGAATACGATTAAATATATTATGATGGGCGTCAGTTCCAATTTTGGAAATATGTTTAGTGTGATCGGCGCGGTGATGTTTGTGCCATTTTTGCCGATGTTGCCGGTGCAAATTCTGTTGAATAATTTTATTTATGATTTTTCACAGATAACAATTCCAAGCGACAATGTTGACGCGGAGTTCATCAAGAAGCCAAAAAAATGGAATATAAAATTCATAAAAAAATTCATGCTGATCTTTGGACCGATCAGTTCGCTGTTTGATTTTGCAACTTTCTTTTTACTTTATAAAATTTTTGAAAGTTCTGCTGGCGCTTTTCAAACAGGCTGGTTTATTGAATCTCTTGCCACTCAAACGCTTGTTATACATGTGATAAGAAGCAAGAAATTGTCGTTTATAAAATCGCGGGCAAGCTTGGCTTTGACGTTGACGACAGTGGCTGCCGTGGCGCTGGGCTGGATTTTGCCTTATACGCCAATTGGAACGCTGTTTGGGCTAACCCCATTGCCTGCGAAAATCTTATTAAGTATCGCCGCACTTGTCGTTATTTATCTTATCGTCGTTGAATTTGGAAAATGGCTTTTCTATAAAAAATATGACTTCTAAAAAGAAATTTACCGGTGGATTTTTGAGTAAAATTTTAATTATTTTTTGTGCGATAATTTTGGTTTTTTTATACGGATGCAGTGCGCGAAATTTTGTAACTTTTCATACTGAAAAAGGAGATTTGAAAGTGAATGTGGAAATTGCGAATACGGATATCGAACGTGCACAGGGGCTTATGTATCGCAAAATGCTCGAAAAAGACAGCGGTATGTTATTTGCTTTCGAGGAAGATGCACTTCGCGCGTTTTGGATGAAAAATACACTTATTCCTCTTGATATGATTTTCGTTTCTGCGGATAAGAAAATTGTTTCGATAATTGGAAATGCCGAGCCGTGTAAAAACGCTGGAGATGCGGATGGCACAAAATGCAAAACTTATAATTCTTTAAAACCGGCAAAATACGTGATTGAAATTGCTGGCGGAGAAGCCGAGAACCATGGGATAAAGCCTGGAGGCAGCATCGACCTGAAATAAGCCTGACGGCAAAACGAGCGGTAAAATCTCTTGTCACGCGGCAAGCGTAAATTCAAATTTTATCACAATCGATGTGTTGTAATTTAAACTCCTTTAACGCCTGCATTTTGCATATATTCAAGCAAGCTTTTCACGAAGTCTCCGACAACCGGCACGAGTTGAATTTGTGAAAGAATAAAGATAAAAAGTGCGACTATAACCGTAGCCCCAAGGATGCTTCCAAAACCAAATGCAAGCCCTTTAACGAGTGAAATTACTGCGGCTTTCCAAGGCTTGTTAAATGATGAATTTGCCTCTGTATAAACCAAATTGCCAACTTGTACCGTTAAACCGTCTACGCTTCTTGCGAGATCTCTTTGTATGGTTTTTTCGTCCATGGTGAGGGGTTTTATTTTTTTATATTAATCCGCCAATTGAACAATGATTTTTTCTTTTGGAAAAACATCGTCGATATTGGCTTGAATGCCATATGCAAGCGTCATAAGGCCGTATGGGCAAGAACCACATGCGCCCGTTAATTGCACTGTTAAAATTTTGCCTTTTAGTCCGATAATTTTAACGCCACCGCCGTCCGCTGCGAGCATTGGAGTTATGCGCTCTGCAAAAACTTTTTTAATTTTCTTGAGGAGGTCGGAAGAATTGACCGGTTTTTTGACCAATTTTTTTGCTACGGGTTTTAAACTTTTTTTGATAGGTTTTTTCATCAATTTCATGTTAAATTACAAGCGTGAAAATATCAACGAGAAAAGGAGACAAGGGCAAAACTCGACTTGGTGACGGCAAGGAGGTTTTTAAGGATGCGAAATTTATTGAAACGCTTGGTGAAATTGATGAATTTAATTCAAGACTTGGTGAAATCATTGCGCTTAATAAATGGCTTAAGAAAGAGGGGATTTTGAGTGAGGTTCAGAAAAAAATGCTTGTTGCCGGAGCGGAAATTGCGGAATTCAAAGGGTGCAAAAAAATAAGTGCAGATGATTTAAAATTGCTTGAAAATGAAATAGAAAAACTTGAAAAAAAATTACCGGAATTAAAAAACTTTATAATCCCGGGAGGGAATGTTGTTTCGGCAAAGCTTCATGTTGCACGAACTCTTTGCAGAAAAATCGAGAGAAGAATTGTTGCGATTGAAAAGAAAAAATTGGCACGTGAAAAACGTAAATCAGCGATAAACAAAAACCTGATTCCGTATTTTAATCGGTTGAGCGATCTTATTTTCCTTCTTGCTCGGAAGTCGAACCGGCCACAGGGCTAGGCGGGAGAACTACAAATGTACAATGTGCACCTTCTTTTGACATTATCTCGGAATGCAAACCTCCTAAATAATAATCGAAAACACGATCACATCTATCATTTGTTTCTCTGGTTATTCTTGTACATTTATTGTCCGACCCTAAAAATTCACAAACCGGACGAGTACGTCCACTATCAAAATGCTGAAGATCAACGTCCATATCGTCTAAATCTAACTCTTTACCTCTTACATCAACCAATCCTATTCTCGCTAAATTGATCGGAAGCGTTCCGTAACCATATACTTTTTTAATCTCTAATTTTCCATGACCGTCGCATTTATGATGCTCTGTAACTTTAACTAATGTTTCCATAATATTTTGTTTATAGTAAATTGATTTAATGCACCGCATTTCCGGCGCGAAGCTCTTAGCGTTGCCACAAACATGGTGCTCCTGCATATCTCAGACCTTCTCCCTTTTTCTCGTCTCCGCAGGCAACTCTCGCGGCATTTCTACAAGCCTCCGATGATGCCTCTCTGATTTTTGTACAAACCTCATGGCGATCATCAAAGAATTCACAAACAGGTCCCGTTGTACCGTCGTCAAAATATCGCACATCAACATCGGTAGTTTTAAGACAAAATTCTTCACCGCTAAGTCTCCTTTCCCCCATTGTATTTTTGTCGAGTGTTGTAACTCCATAACATTGATGAGGAATGACTGCTAATGTTTTTTTACCTTCTCCCTCCATATAGATATTTTTAAAAAATAGGGATTTACAATAACAAAATACAACATATAAGTCAAATGTTTTGCCTATTGCCTTGAATAGTCGTTTTAAGCTATATTTTCTTAAGCATGATTACAAATAATTTAAGTTGGTTGATTGGCGGAGAAGCGGGGCAAGGCCTGGAAAGCGCGGGGCATATGTTTGCGCTGGTTTTGAATCGCGGAGGGCTTTTTGTTATCACAAATGCGGAATATCCGTCGCTGATTCGCGGAGGACATAATTATAATAAAGTTCGAGTTTCGGATAAGCCTTTAACATGCCATACGAATGACGTTGATTTAGTTTGCGCGCTGAATAAAGAGACTTTTGAAAAACATATTGATGAGATTTCTGAGGGCGGCGGAATTATTTACGACTCAGCTGATTTTCCGGATGCAAAAGGCAAGGATGGTGTGAATTTATTTGGAATTCCGATGGCTGAACTTGCGAAAACAAAAGGCGGAGGGATTATTATGAAAAACGTTGTGGCGATTGGCGCATGTATTGGACTTTTGGACTATGATTTGGATTATTTTAAAGAAGCTTTAAAGCAAACTTTTGGAAGAAAAGGCGATGAAATCGTGAATAGCAATTATAATGCGGCACAAGCGGGTTATGACTTTATGCAGGAAAATTATAAAGGGAAGTTTGGGTATAATTTGGCGGCAATGAAAGATGCGAAACAGCGCATGCTGATCCAGGGAAATGATGCTTTTTGCATTGGCGCAATTAAAGGCGGATGCAAATTGGTCGCTGAATATCCAATGACTCCATCAAGTTCTATTTTGCATTTTATGGCCGAACATTCACGTGAATATAACGTTGTTGTTAAGCATGTTGAAGATGAAATTTCAGCAATAAACACAATTATTGGAGCGAGCGCAGTTGGAATCCGAAGTTTGACTGCGACAAGTGGCGGAGGATTTTCTTTGATGGTGGAAGCGGTTGGACTTGCCGGGATGATTGAGACCGGAATCGTGATTGTAAACGTACAAAGACCGGGACCTTCGACAGGGCTTCCTACGCGAACCGGACATCCCGATTTAAGGCTTATGATGCACGCTTCTCAAGATGAATCTCCAAGAATGGTTGTTGCACCGGGGGACCCGGAAGAATGTTTTGAGCTCGGTTTTCAAGCATTTAATGTCGCAGATAAATATCAAATTCCTGTGATGTTTTTGTCGGATAAATATCTTGCTGAAGGCGAAAGGAGCGTTGATTTCTTTGATACAAAAGGGCTCGAAGTTGATCGCGGAAAATTGCTTCTTGAAAAAGATTTGGATCCAAATGAGGATCGCTATCCAAGATATAAAGATTCGCCGGATGGAATTTCTGCACGACCTTTGGCTGGAGAAAAAGGCGGAATTTTTACATGCACGAGTGATGAACATAATGATTACGGAGATATTGTTGAAGACATTCCGAATAGAGTTGAAAAAATGAATAAAAGAATGCGAAAAATTGATACTTTAAGAAAAGAATTGCCTGCGCCGAAACTGATTGGACAGGCCAAGGCGGACATTACGTTTGTGTCTTGGGGATCACCAAAAGGAGCAATCTTGGAATCTATGGAATTGCTTGCGAAAGATGGCGTGAGTGCAAACTTTTTGCAAATAAAATACTTCATTCCATTTCACTCTGAAGAAGTTGCAAAAATTCTTGGAAAAGCAAAAAGAATAGTTGATGTTGAAGAGAATTTCAGCGGACAACTTGCTGATTTGATTCGTGAAAAAACAGGAATATTTATTGAAGAAAGAATTTTGGATTTTAGCGGCAGGCCGTTCACGGCAAAACAAATTTATAATGAAGTGAAGGCGGGAACGGGACAGGCCTCTGCGAGAACTGTCCCTGGCTTAACAACAAAATTATGACTAACGTAAAACAAGCAAGTTTCGATTCAGTAGCAAAACCAGATTGGTGCCCAGGATGCGGACTTTTCGCGATACAGATGGCAATAAAACAGGCACTGACAGAATTAAAACTTGAGCCGCATAAAGTATTTTTTGTGACAGGAATTGGATGTGGGAGCAAGGCTTCACACTGGATAAATGCTTATGGAATGCACACTTTACACGGAAGAAGTTTGCCTATTGCAACCGGTGCAAAACTTGGAAATCATTCGCTGACGGTTATTGATATGGGCGGCGATGGAGATGGTTATGGAATTGGAATCGGACATTTTATGCATACGATGCGAAGAAATATTGATTTGCTTTATATGGTGAATGATAATCAGATTTATGGCTTAACAAAGGGACAAGCGTCACCAACTTCAGAAGTTGGGATGAAAACAAAATCGACTCCGTTTGGCGTTATTGAAACTCCAATAAATCCGATTGCGCTTGCGATTAATTCCGGCGCAACATTTATTGCGCGAGGATTTGCGGGAGATGTCACGCATTTAAAATGGCTTATAATGGAGGGCATCAAACATAAGGGGTTTTCGCTGATTGATATTTTTCAGCCATGCGTGACGTTTAATAAAATTAATACTTACGCATATTTTCAACAGAGAGTTTATAAATTGAATGATGATCCGAACTATAAAACGAATGATAGGGAAGCGGCCTGGAAAAAGGCACAAGAAAGTGGTGATAAATTGCCGATTGGAATTTTTTATCAGGAGACGCGCACGATAGAAGAAGAGGCGGAGCCGCAATTGCTGGAAAAACCACTTGTGTATCAAGACATTAAGAATGTCGACATAAATCCGCTTATGAAGAAATTCGTGTAAAGGGTATCAATTAAATGCTCGCAATTGGCTTGCACGCGTGTTTTTATCGTGTATAATTTTTGCACATGAAATTATATCTCGTAAAACCAGATAGCGAAAAGCCTAAAAATTGCGTTCCAAAACGTACATTTTTTCATAAAAGCGACTTAATAGATGCCGTAAATAAGCTTATGGGTATTTCCGATGTTGTTCGAGATCGAATTATTGCAGCTTTACATGCAATGTCTAACGATGAGCTGATGAGTCCCATTGTTACAGATTTAGCTTTTGTAAAAGCTTCTATTAGACTTCCTAGATCTGCCGGAATATTGCGTGTGGCTAATGAAGTTTATGACACTGTTCGCCTTCGTGATGCGAATGGTAATTTTACTGATTAGAAATATTTCTCTGCATGCCTTTGAATTTTGCACGGATTAAAGAAGTGCCGGCAAAGAGATTTTTGAATTCGTCTTCGGTTTTTATGGCGCGAAGTTGCTTGAGAGTTACTGTTTCGAGAATTGGCGCAATAGCAAAGTCCGGATTTTTTGTTGGGGTTGCGCAAACATTGTGCGGACATGCATTTTGACATATATCACAGCCAAAAATCCACGGTTTGATTTTTGTGCGAATGGCTTTTGGAAATGGTTTTCGCGATTCAATTGTGAGATACGAAATGCATTTGCGAGCATCGAGATTGTGCGGCTTAAGTGCACCGGTTGGACATGCGTCGATGCAACGCGTGCATGTGCCGCAAGAAGGGGACGGAGGCAATTTTGGAGACTTAGATTTAGGAAGTGTATCGAGCGAAAGCGCGAGATCTGTAATTATTTCCGCAAGAAAAACAAAAGAGCCGAATTCACGAGTTATTAAGCAATTATTTTTTCCGATAAAGCCAAGACCCGCTTGCGAAGCAAAATATCTTTCAAGGAATGGACCGGTATCAACATACCTCTTTATTTTGGCTTCTGGAGCCAGTTTTTTTATAAATTCTTCAAAGCGCTTAAGACGCTTTTCAATAATTTTATGATAATTTTTTGACCATGCATAGCGTGCAATTTTTACACCATCTTCGTGCAAACGCGGCTCCACAGAATTAAAATAATTTGTGGCAAGACAAATAATTGATTTTGCACCGGTAAGAATTTTATTTGGATCAGCACGAAGATCTGAATTATTTTTCATCCATTCCATATCTGCATTTTTGCCTAAAGAAAGCCATTTTTTAAGCCTTCGTTTTTCGGATGGATTTGCATGCGCGGGAATAATTTTTACCAAATCAAAACCAAGTTCAATAGAAAACTTTTTAATTTTACCTGTAATTTGGTTGCGCGTTTGTGATATCATAAATCTCCTAGATATATTATATGGGGAAAGACAACATTTTACACGAAGATGAACTTCTGCGTATAAAAACGCTGATTGATTCTGCAAATGATATAGCGATAATTTCGCATAGGAATCCGGATGGTGACACTATCGGGTGCAATTTGGCGCTAAGATATTATTTAAAATCGATTGGGAAAAATGTTGTAAGTATTTGCGCGGATAAAATGAAAGATTATTATTTGAATTTTGAAGAAGCTAATTTATTCGTTAGTGATGCGGATTTTTTGCAATTTGATTTGATAATTTCGGTTGATATAAGCTCGAGTCACATGCTGGGTTTTGATGATTTAGAAGTTGGCTTGAGCATTGACCATCATATTTCGAATACCAAATATGCGAAATATAATTTTGTGGCAGAGGATGCGTGTTCAACTTCGTTTTTGATTTATCAAATTTTCAAATATTTTTCATGGCCGATAACAAAAAAAACCGCGACCGCTTTGCTTCTGGGTCTTTATTTTGATACAGGCAGTTTTATGCATTCCAATACGGATTTTGAGACTTTACACGTTGCCGGTGAACTCACAAAACTTGGCGCAGATAAGATGAAAATTGTACGTATTCTTTTTCGAACAATGACGCTTCCACAAATAAAACTCTGGGGAAGAATTTTGGAAAAAGTAAAAATGACGGAAAACGGTGTTGTTGTTTCGGTTGTGACAATTGAAGATGTTAAACAATGCGGCGCGAAAATTTCCGAAGTTGATCGCGTTATTGATTTTTTGAATATGACTGAGGGTGGAAAGCTTTGCGTGCTTTTAACGGAAGACGATAACGGCATAATAAAGGGCTCTCTTAGGACAAAAAATGATGAAATTGATTTGACTGCGATTTCAAAATTGCTTGGTGGAGGAGGGCATAGGAAGGCTGGTGGATTTGGGTTCCCGGGAAGGATTGTGGAAAGCGCTACGATTAAAATTCTGCCAAAATAGAATTTAATTTCGCAAACTTATATTCCGTATTTATCACAAATTTTCTTAAACTCATTAAGTGTATCTAAAATTAAATTAACCGCCATAATCTGGCCCGGATCTGTTGGCGTTTTTGTGCCATTAAATAAATCACGCCTGTCGATCTCGTCTATCCCAAGAACACATGGGCCTGCGCGTTTAATCGTGGCACGTAAATTGTCTTTATATAAATCATTATCATCGTTACAATTTGTCGTATCAAAAATTCTATTTATTCTTCGAACTATGTTTGTGGCTACTTTACTTAATGCATCTTGTGCTCCTTCCGAATTCTCAGAAACGCACTCTCCAATTTCTTTTGCAAGCGATTCCAATTCTCTGCCAATTTTGTAAACAGCATCAATTAAATCGAAACGTACATTGTTTTTTAAAGCTGATTCTTCGGCGACTCTGCTCATCAATAACATGAGAAATTTATTAAATTTTAATATCCATCTTCTTCACCGCCGCCACTGTGACGAAACCGATACCTTTCGCCAAATTCTTCAAATATTTTTGCACGTACCTCCTTTACATATCTCATGACAACGCCTTCTATTAGATTTTTCGCCTCTCTTGCTCCTTCAACTCGACCATCTATATCATGACAGTGCAAAACGTTCATTGCGGCCAAATAAAGACAATCAAAAACATCTTGACCGATTAATTCTTGCCCCTTTTTATCATTCTTAAAAATCATCTCCTTTATGTATAGTAATTTTTTGAAATCGGAATGAACGTATTCAAGAGCACATATCAATTCTTCTGAGCTTAAAGCTATTGTGTCAAATGCACTCATGGCATCTATATCGGCAATCTCTGCTGCAATTTTTCCGTTTCTCTCGACGGCTTCTTTTGAAAAACTGGAAAAAAACTCGACCTTGCTCATGATTTAAGTCTTTTTATTAAATAATTGTTATTCCGCCAATACAGCATCAAGGCGAGCGTGCATACGCCTCATATAATTAACGATGACTAATGCTTTTGGATCTGTTGGAGTAAATTCGCCTTTTAAAATTGCTTCTACGTCTGATCCCGAATAGCCAAACACATCAATCACGGCGTGGTTTATTGCGGCTTCGAGTTGTGGCTTTTTTATAGTTGTTCCCGGGGCCGTTGTAAACATTTCCATTTGCACGAAGTGCTTGGCAAACAAAGCGACTCGTTGCAATATGCTGAGCGTTTCCTCCCCGGCTATTGGTATAATGTTTATCATCAATCCTCTCTCTACGCTATCGGATTCGCGATAAAACTTATGTTGAATTTCGGACGTGTTCATAATTATTAGTTTAAGCGGCGGCTGATTCTTCAGGCCAAATTGCATCTAATCTTAGCAACATATCTGATAAATAAAGTTCCGCGATTCCTTGGCCTGCGTCAACAACATCTGTCATTGCGACCGCCATATCCGGATTTTGCGCTGCTGCGATTCTGTCTTCAGGTAAAACTCCTTCTGCGCTTGACGTAAGTAGTGTTACAAAGTCTTGTCGATTTAGTGGTCTTACTTTTGCGGGCACCGCTTCCAAAAGAGAACCACATCTTGCCGCTACTTGGCAAAGGGCACCTATAAGCGTTTCGTCGTTATCCGCCTGGTCTCTTAATAGCCCTGCAAACTCTTTTGATCTGTCTATTAAATCGTTAGCTACATGGTGTGGGTTGATTGCTTCATTCATATTATTTTGGTTATTTGTTTATTTATGCATTCGCACTTTCCCAAATACTATCTAAGCGTTTACGCATTTTGATAATATATTCTACGACTAATTTTTTACCCGGATCCGTTGGCACAACTTCACCTTTAATCACGGCTTCGAAATGAGCCTCATTATAAGGTAAAAAGTCACTCCCGGACAAATCTATTGCAGACTGAAGTTGTTCTTTCGTAGGATTTTCCAGTGAATCCACCATGGCTCCAGCGATGCACTGCATGGCATTCCAATGCACTATTTTTAATATCTGCGATAAATTTAACTTATCCGGTTTTTCAATACGAGATTCTAGCTCGGTTTTAACTTCCACTGATGCTGTCTCAAGCTCTTTAAATACCTTTTGTACGTCCATGTGTTTTATTTTTAATAGCTAAGGAGGGTTATTATATACATACTCATTGCTTTTTTCAAAACGCCATTGACAAAGTTATAAGATGTGGGTATTCTTTACTCCTATTTTTATAACCAATAAAAAATGGTAAAAAAAGCAAAAGCCTTACTAGGCATTATAGCTTTAGTAATGGTAATGATGGTGGCGGTAGTCACCGTGGATTCTACGTTGGCGGCTGGAAAAGACTTGCCAATCGTTACACTTCCTACCCCGATTGTTCCTTTAACGTGTAACGGAACATGGACAAGGGTTCTTTCAGGAAAGTACAATTTCACTATAAACCCTGCAGCGTCAGCTGATAGAGTGAGTGTAACCGGCATTACAGCTGCTCAGGTGCAAGGATTGAAAAGCGCAATAGAGCAAGGTTGTGATGTAAAAATCAGTTTTAAATCAGCTTTCGGAGATGCTTTCAAGGAAACGGTCTCTACTTGTGATCAAACGTACACAATGGGAAACACAATAAATGGTATATCCGCAGGATGTATTAGCAGCACACCTCTCGTTAGCAACATGAAATTCGATAAAAATTCGGAATTTTTGTATGATGAAATTTCTCTTTGGACAGAAAATGGAGCTGTAAAGCTTTCTAAAAACAGAACAGCTCATTGGTTTACAGATTACGCACCAACAAGCTCTTCATTCTTCATTTCCAATGGAGAATACCAAGGAGATTGGCAGGTTAATGTTTTCTTGAAAAAATAAGGAGATAAAAACTTAATTTATAAAAAGCCTCTCGGCTATCGAGGGGCTTTTTTATTTGCTTATTCTTAAGAATTTGAGTATGGTGTTCGAAGAACATGACTTCAAAAATACGCAAAGTTTTAATTCTAGGCTCAGGAGCCCTAAAAATAGGGGAGGCTGGAGAATTTGATTATTCCGGAAGTCAGGCTATCAAGGCTTTGAAAGAGGAAAAGATAAAAACGGTGTTACTGAACCCAAATATCGCGACTATTCAAACGAGTGAGGGAATGGCGGATAAGGTTTATTTTTTGCCTGTGAATGCGGAATTTGCGGAAAAAGTAATTGAAAAGGAAAGGCCGGATGGGATTTTGCTGGCTTTTGGCGGACAAACGGCTTTGAACTGCGGAGTTGAGCTTTATAGAAAAGGCATTTTAAAAAAGTATAAAGTTACCGTCCTTGGAACGCCGGTTTCAGTTATTGAAAAAACTGAAGATCGAGATTTGTTTAAAGAGGCGCTTAATGAAATTGGCTTAAATAGCCCAAAAAGTTTGGCATGTGAAAGTAAAACGGTAGCAATGAATGCGGCAAAAAAAATCGGATATCCGGTGATGGTGCGTGCGGCTTATTCGCTAGGCGGACTTGGAAGCGGAATCGCATATGAAACAAAGGAGCTTGAAACGTTGCTCGATAGCGCGTTTTCATATAGCAATCAGGTTTTGATTGAAGAATGTTTGAAGGGCTGGAAAGAGGTTGAATATGAGGTTGTGCGAGATAAATTCGACAACTGCATCACGGTTTGCAACATGGAAAATTTCGATCCGCTGGGAATTCATACAGGGGAAAGTATTGTTATTGCGCCGTCGCAAACGCTGACAAATCACGAATATCACATGCTACGTTCATTATCGATAAAGGCAATTCGAGCGCTTGGAGTTATTGGTGAATGCAACATTCAATATGCGCTGGATCCGACTAGTCATGATTATCGAGTGATTGAAGTTAATGCGAGGTTGAGTAGATCGAGCGCGCTGGCATCTAAAGCGACCGGTTATCCCTTGGCTTATATAGCGGCAAAATTGGCACTTGGATATAGATTGAGTGATTTAAAAAATGCGGTAACAAAAACTACGTCGGCGTTTTTTGAACCGGCATTGGATTACGTTGCACTAAAAATCCCGCGATGGGATTTGGATAAATTTCGCATGGTTTCCAAGGAAATTTCTTCGGCCATGAAGAGCGTTGGTGAAATTATGGCGCTTGGAAGAAGTTTTGAAGAAGTTCTGCAAAAGGGCCTCCGAATGCTGCAAATCGGCTTGCATGGATTGACTGCAAACCATGATATGGGAATTATTCCGGAAAACCTTGAAGGGGATTTAAAAAGACCAACCCCAAAAAGAATTCTTGTTATCGCCGAAGCTTTGAAACGCGGGTGGACTACGAAAAAAATTGCAAATATTACAAAGATTGATTTGTGGTTTTTGGATAAATTGAAGAACATCATCGAGTTTGAAAAGCTAATGATGGACGGAGCTAAGCTCACGCCGGAATTAATGCTTCAAGCAAAAAAGCTTGGTTTTTCAGATAAACAACTTGCGAATATTTTAAAGAAAACGACGTTTGAAATTCGCGATGAAAGAAAAAAAATGGGCATTACTCCGATGATAAAACAAATTGATACGATGGCGGCGGAATGGCCTGCAAAAACCAATTATTTGTATGCAACGTATCATGGTGAATCGAGCGACACGGCACGAAGTGATAAGAAAAAAATCATTGTTCTCGGGAGCGGAGCATATTGCATCGGGAGTTCGGTTGAATTTGATTGGTGTTGCGTAAATGCGCTTAAGGCGGCCAAAAAATATGGATATGAAACAATTATGATCAACTATAATCCGGAAACGGTTTCGACGGATTATGACATCTGTGACAAACTTTATTTTGATGAACTTTCTTTTGAACGCGTGATGGATATCTACGAAGCGGAAAAAGCGAGCGGGGTTATTATTTCGACTGGTGGACAAATTCCGAATAATTTGGCTTTAAAACTTCATAAAGCGGGCGTGAAAATTCTTGGAACAAGTCCGGAAAAAATTGACGTTGCAGAAGATAGAAATAAATTTTCTGCGGTTTTGGATAAGATTAAAGTTGATCAACCGAGATGGAAAAAGCTTGCGGGAGTTTCTGAAACTGTGAAGTTTGCGGCGGAAGTTGGTTATCCGGTTTTGGTGCGACCAAGCTACGTTTTGAGCGGTGCGGCGATGAGCGTTGCGCATAATGAAATTTCCTTGAAAGCGTTTTTGAATAAGGCGGCGAAAATTTCTTCTGATGCGCCGGTTGTTGTCAGCAAGTTTGAAGTTGGCGCAAAGGAAATTGAGATTGATGCTGTTGCAATGAACGGAAAACTGCTTATTTATGCGATAAACGAGCATATTGAAAATGCAGGCGTGCATAGCGGTGATGCGACGATTGTTTTGCCTCCGCAAAAACTTTATATCGAAACTATTAGAAGGGTGAAGGAAATCGCAAAACAAATTGCAAAAGAACTTGAAATCACGGGACCTTTCAACATTCAATTTTTGGCTAAGAATAATGAAATAAAGGTGATTGAATGTAATCTGCGTGCGAGCCGAAGTTTCCCATTTGCGTCAAAGGTCACGGGATATAATTTTATTGAAATTGCGGTGAGTTGCATGCTTGGTGATAAAAAATATATGAATACGAGATTTCAAACTTTGGACTTGGATTATGTCGCTGTTAAAGTACCACAATTTTCTTTTACAAGATTAAAAGGTGCAGATCCGGTTCTTGGCGTAGAAATGGCTTCCACCGGCGAAGTCGCGTGCTTTGGCGATGATTCGAAAGAAGCGTTTTTGAAAGGATTTATTGCGACCGGCTTTAAAATCCCAAAGAAAAATATTTTGGTGAGCATCGGCAAAGAAGAAGATAAATTTGAGTTTGTGGAAACTGCAGAAAAGCTGATTAAATTGGGATATAAATTATATGCGACTGAGGGGACGTCAAAATATTTGAGTGAACGTGGAATTGAAAATAAAATGCTGGAAAAAATAGGTGTTAGCTCTAAGTCCGGTGCGCCAAATCTGCTTGATTATTTAGCTGAACGGAAACTTGATTTAGTCATCAATATCCCGAAAAACTACAATCGTGATGAAGAAACTGCTGGCTATTTGATTCGCAGAAAAGCGATTGATTTGAATATTCCTTTGATTACAAATTTGCAGATTGGGAAAATGTTTGCGATGGCGATTGAAAGCTATAATAAAAATGGGTTGAAGATTAAAAGCTGGGATGAGTATTTGGAAAATCTAAATAGAAATTAGCGGCGATTCTTCTTCCCCAATCTTTTTATTTTCGCTTCAATCAGTAGATTTTTAGCATTTTTTGAGGTTATAACCGGTTCGCCGGTTTTTGCTTCAATGCCTTTCCTGGCGGTGCCTGCGATGTGACCACCTTGTTTTGCTACTTTTTTATTTTCCGCTAACCCGGTCGGGAGTTTCTTCTTGGAGATTTCCGCTGTTGTGGCTTCGGCAAGCATATTCAAAACCAGCTCCAAATTAGTCATATTGTCACGGAGATTTTCTTTTTTTAGATTCTTGAAAGCCTTGTAATCCTTCACGCTTTTACCTGCCCATGCACGAGTGATTTCGTTCGTCAAAATCGCGTACTCAGCACCTTCCTGCATGCCTCGCTCTTGCCACTCATCCGTCAATTCTTTGCGCACTTCAATGCTTTTAAGCCTTTGATTTATCCATTCTTTGGAATAACCTTTTTGCAAATACGTTTTCATGGCTCGATCAAAAGAAAGCTCCGGATTTTCGGTCTCTTCAATGCGTTCATAACCGACTTTGGCAAGCCAAGCCTTGAAAGGCTCAGCTTTAGGAGAGGGGATGCTTTGAATTACTCTAAAAAGAGTTTCCGTATCCGCAACGTCCGTAAAGCGCTTTTTGCCATCTTCAGCGGTCATTTTCAAGTGTCCCAATTTATGGGACGTTTCACTCCCTTCCTCTTGCAATTTGGTTTTTAGAGCATTCCAGTATTTTCTCGGACGAGGGCTATCGGTTAAAATCCCGACCACATCTATTACTGAAAAATACCAAAGTTCTTTGTTAGCATCCCAATAGCGGCGAATTTGTTTTTGATTAAATAAAATGATTGAACCGTCTTTATCCATAATCTTATCTTACTATCCGTGGTGAATTTATCCAGTGGAATTTGCGCAAAAGCGTTGATAAAAATGGACAACGATGGGGGTGCTAATCACCAAACGATTGAGACTTCTTTGAAAAAAAGAGCTTGGACGATCGGATTAAATGTTAAAAAATATAACGAGCGTCTTTCATAACATTCCCCATTTAAAATCAAGCAATTCTACCTATAATCTCTCTGTTTTTAAATCGTTTTAAGCTAACATATTGATAGTTAAATTTTATATATATTTATTTTTAACAAACCCCCACATGAAAACTCTCAAGTCATTGGCTGTTGTTTTCTTGGCGTTTGCGATGTTTGTTGGAGTCGCCGCCACAGTAGCCAGCGCTGCGTATGTTTCGCCGGATCAGCAGTCCGGATGGAATATTTTTGAAGTTGTAAAATGCTATCCGGCAAGTAATGGTGTAAAAATCGTAAGAGTGCCTAATACAACTCCCTACACCTTGTCAAATGGCTGCCAACTAACCGGGCCCCAAGGCTATAAGGATGGTATTTTAACTTGTGTTGATTCAACTCATTACAAATATGAATGGAAGACTTGTGCCGCTCCAATTATTGCTGATGTTGACGTGGCTCTAACAGCTGATACTCCGCAAGGACTTCAAGCTCCAAGTGCAAATGAAACTATTTTAAAATTTACAGTTTCTCCTGAAAAAGACAATGTTTGGCTCACGACTGTTGCTTTTCAAATTTCCGCGACTAATTTCGAACCTAAAAACTTTGGATTATACGATCAGGACGGGAACTTGATTGCTGTTCCACAAATCACTCTTGATAGAAAATCCGGCAATACTGCTGTCACTTATTATCTTAAACGTTTAGTTTTTGATTTGGCCGGCACTACAAGTATATACATGGATGAAGCTAAAACTTTTGAATTGCGAGCTGATACAACCGGTGCAACTTTGAATAAATCTCAAAGCATGAAAGTTTATTTTGATTATCCACAATACTTTAGACTTGTCGGTTGGAGTAGCAAAAAAAATGCTAAGAAAACCAGTTATCCTACAAACATAATTGATATAAGGTACAATTAAGACTTAAACAGGTGAAAAGCATAGACGGAGCGTAAAAATACAAAAATCCTCTCGAGAAATCGGGGGATTTTTTTTGAAAAAGCTTTTGCTTAATCCACTGCAAGTTTGTATAAACGACGTATGCCTACGGTTCTGCTATTTTCGTGGCTTTCGTCCAAATATCCTACGTCGGTTCGCTTTTCCGGATATTTATTTTTTGCTTCGTCCGGAATAAATTGTGCAACATAAGGAATAGCTACACTAGGCCCCGCCAGCCAAACCGCAACTATGTCTTTTTTGTTTTTTGATTCTGCAATTCCGTGTCCTGTAAAGATTTCGAAATCTATAATTTCTTGGCTTTTTTCAAATTCTTCATCTATTTTAAACATTGTATATCCCGAAAGTATTTCGTCAAAACCCGCTGTATTATAAATTTCCCTCCTAGCGTCTTTGTAAGTTATTCCTATTTTCATAGGCTCCCTCCCTGCGTCTGCAAACATGACTTTCCCGAATCTATCAACGCCAAACATAACGCCTCCTTGCTGTAATTTTTTAACTTTGCGGAGTCCTTCGCCTCCATCCTTCAAAAGAGACGTTACTATCTGATCCCATGAAATTCTTTGCTTATTTGGTTCAGACCATTTTTCATAATCTTTTCTATATTTAACTAATGATTTTCTGACTTCCACCTGCTCCGCTCTGCTTAAAGGGACCGCCTGAGGTGCCGGTTGCAACTGCTCATCTGTCGCCGGTTCATCTGCTCCTATTTCGTCGCGCACACTTGCCGTCAAGTCTTTCAATGTACCGTCTTCTGCTGAAGCATCCAGATCCGTTGTCCCGGCTCCATTTAAAGCCGCTAAAAGCTTATCCTTAGTCGCGGGGTCCAATGTTCTACCTTTTTCCAATTGATTCGTTAAAACATCGGCCAAATCTCTTAGGTCTTTAGCTGCGTCTCCTTCCGGCAATGTATCGCCCAATGTTCGTGCCATAGTCGACATTTATGATTAATACTATAAATAGTATAACATTATTTAATCGGTTCGTCAATGCCTAGCACTAAAAAGACCCTCTTCACCCTTTCAAATGTTTCCAGCATTATAATTCGCGTGCCACCCCCTCCTGATGCTTCGTATGGGCTCTCTCCTTTTGGGATTTGTTCGCTCCAAACATAAGGAGTTTTCTTATTAACCATCAAAGACGTCCCGACTCCACGAATGCCCATGTACCCTCTTGGAGCGGTAAAATCTCTTGGACGTGCGCCTGCTAAAACTCTTTGATAAATTGCGTTTAAATCTTGTCCGTCCAAGGGCTGATCAACTGTAAGAATCACGCCATTTTCGGCATTGTAGCTATTCACTATCACTCCTCTTCTGGTGCAAAAACCACTGCCATGCTCAACAGCGTTTGCGACTAAATCCGTAGTCAAATCGATAGCGCCTAAGAAATAATCAATGTAATCAAAGCCCGGCAATTCGCAAAATCTATTTAAATATTTTCCGATATTTAAATCGCCTAATATTTCTCTTAACGCCTCTTTTGCGTCGCCTTTTAGAGCTTCGACTGATGAATCTCCAGGCATATGAGGCTTATATGCGGCTTTTACAAATCTTCCCAACGATATCGCAAAATCCGAATCGTAAAGTATTGTTCGGCTATGCTCTTCGTTGATTGAGCCTACCTCCGCTTTTGCGACGTCAAGAGTTAGATCTGGTCTGAGCATAATATTTTAATAAGATAATAATATATAAAAAGCGTGAAAAATAAGCAATAAAGATTTATAATGCCCACATGCGTCGAAATACAATTTTATTTGGCTTTACAAGTTTTTTTGCGGATATTGCGGGAGAAATGCTGATTCCGCTGTTGCCGGGGTTTTTGAAAAATACGCTTGGATTAAGCACGCTTTTGATTGGCGTGATTGAGGGCGCGGCGGATTCGATTTCGAGTTTTATGAAAATTGTTTCGGGACAGATGAGCGATTACTTCAGACGAAGAAAAATATTTGTAATGCTGGGATATTTTATTGCGGCGCTTGGAAAACCTTTGCTTGCGGTTGCCGGTTCTTTTTGGATTGCGATTGCGGCGAGATTGCTTGATAGGACAGGAAAAGGCGTTCGTGAAGCCCCGCGTGATGCGCTTCTTGCCGGTGATACGGATAAAGGTAAAAGGGGAGAGGCGTTTGGATTTTTGAAATCACTCGATACGCTTGGTGCGATTGTTGGAAACCTGCTGGCATTCTTACTTGTTTATCTTGCGTTTAATGTGCGAGATATTTTCTGGTTTGCATTTATTCCCGGAATGCTTGCGGTCGCTGTTGTGAGTTTTGTTAAAGAAAAAGATGTGCCGGATCATATTGCGAAAGTTAAAGCCGGTGATATTTTTAGATATAAACGATGGAAAGGAATGTTCAAAAGAAAATTTTGGAAATTTATTTTGGTTATCGGAATATTTAGTTTGGCGAGGGTTGGTGTGGCGTTTTTGTTGCTTCGAGCAGGTGTGATTATTGGTGCAAACAATGCTTTGATTCCAATTTTATATTTGCTTTATAATATTGTTTTTGCGTTGACGGCATGGCCCGTTGGAAGGCTTGCAGATCGCTTTAGCAAGCGCAAATTTATATACTCCGGATTTATCATTTTTGCATTGATGTGCTTTGGGTTTATCTTTGCGACAACTGTTTTTGAAGTTGGAATTTTGTTTGTTTTATATGGACTTTTTTCCGCTTTTACGGATGGAAATTCAAGAGCGTTTGTATCGAATGTAACGGAAGAATCAAACCGAGCAACAGGACTTGGAATTTTGCATGCGGTTGAGGGATTATTGCTTTTCCCCGGTGGAGTTATTTGCGGGGCTTTGTGGATGATAGGTGACGGAATCGGAACTTTTGTGTATAGTGGAATCTTGGCGGTCATTGCCGCATTATTATTCTTTATTTTGTTTTTTAATAACGACAAAAATGAGCTTTCTACCGAAACAAGTAAATGATCTGATTGAAGAGCTGAGCAGATTGCCTGGAATTGGGCCAAAGACGGCCGAAAGATTAACTTTGCATTTGTTAAAAACCCCTGAAAATCAGGTGAATAATTTGAGCGATGCTGTCCGAAAATTAAAAGAAGCGGCGAATTTTTGCCCTATTTGCTGGGCTTTAACGGACATTCCGGATTGCTGCGCGATTTGCAGAGATGATTCGCGCGATCAAAAAACGATTTGCGTTGTTGAGCAGATTATTGACATTGGTTCGATTGAGAAAACGGGCTACAAGGGCGTATATCACGTTTTGCACGGTGCGATTGCTCCGGTTGATGGTATTGGGCCTGATGAATTAAAAATCAAGGATTTGGTGAATAGAATCTCTTGCAACCCGGGTAATGTTTGTGAGGTTATTTTGGCTACAAATCCAAGCCATGAAGGGGACGCGACTTCAATTTATATTTCAAATTTGCTGAAACCGTCCGGCGTGAATGTGACGCGTATTGCTCGCGGAATTCCGGTTGGTGGAAATTTGAATTATACGGATGAATTGACGCTGATGCGGTCGATTGAAGGGAGAAAGGCGATATAAATTTTTAAAATATGTATTATTGCTCTCACATTACAAAAGACCTTAAAGAAGACTTCGAAAATCTTGCAAAAAAAAATACCGCTTCCGGTTTTCATCAATCTTTTGCATGGTCAAAATTTAAACAAGCGCAAGGATGGGATACATATAAAATCGGGCTTTTTTCAGATAAAACAAAGAAGTTGGTTGGTGGCTGTTCTGTTTTGGAATTTTGTTTCTCAGACGGCACAAGTTTTTTATATATTCCCGAAGGGCCGGTTCTTGATTATACGGATGAAGATAATCTTTTTTGGCAATGGCGTGCAATTGAAACCGCACTACATAGTATTATCGCCTTAGATCCTGAAAAGAAAACGACACATTTAAGAATGGAGCCGAGAATTAATGCTGTTCCAAAATGGTTTTTTACGGGATTTATTAAAGCTCCTTTAAATCTGCAACCGCGTTATACTCAAACTTTAAATATTGAGATGTCTGAAGATGAAATGTTGGCTCAAATGAAACCAAAAGGAAGATATAACATCCGTCTTGCTCATAAAAAAGGCGTTACGGTTCGTGAAATTTCATTTGATAAAATAAGCGATTTTTATAATGTTTATAAAACGACTTTTGAAAGAAATAAATTTGAAGGAAAAGATTTGGATTTTTTTCATAGCTATACAAAAAATTGCGACGAACATTCAAAGGTTTTTGTTGCTGAAGTTGATGGCAAAGTTCTTGCGAGCGCGATTATTATTTATTTCGGAGATCGAGCAACTTATTTTTACGGCGCTTCAAGCAATGAAATGCGCGAATATATGGCTCCATACGCACTTCATTGGCATATCATTAAAGATGCGAAAAACAAAGGATATAAAGAATATGATTTTTGGGGAATTGCTAAAGATGAAAACGATACCAAACATGATTGGCATGGATTGACTAAGTTTAAAAAACAGTTTGGCGGAAATCAATTAAATTTTGTTGGTGCTTACGATTATGTTTTTCAGCAAGATTTGTATAAGGCGTTTATAAAAAAGCATGAATCTTAAAATTTAAATTGCCATACGTAAATAAAAAGCCCCGCTTTTGATGGCGAGGCCTTTTGATTTAGTCTTTCGTAACTCTTAGTTTGACTTGGCTGATTTGTCGTCCGTATATGTCGTGTCTTCTTTTACCGGTCTAGTTCCGTCTGTTTTTGCATCTGAATATGTCTTACCGTCGTCTTTAGATGATTTTTCATCTCTATCGGTTTTATTATCAGTTTTTCCGTCTATGTAGAATTTGCTATCTTTTGTTGACTTTTCATCCCTTGAAACCTTGTTGTCAGTTTTTGCATCGGCATATGACTTACCATCATCCTTAGATGATTTTTCGTCTGTTGAAGTTTTGCTGTCTGTTTTGGCATCTGAATATGATTTGGCATCTTTTGAAGATGTGTCTGTTGAAGCCTTGCCATCTGTTTTTGCGTCTGAGTAGGACTTGCTATCCTTGGACGATTTTTCGTCTGTGGATGCCTTATTATCACGAGTGGTTTTTGTATCTGAGTAAGACTTTCCGCCCTTATAAGACTTATCGTCTTTATAAGCTGCTCCTGCAACGGATGAGCTCAAAACCGCTACTAAACCGATCGCAACGAGGCTAATTTTCTTGATGAAATTTTTCATGTTACTTTAAAATAAAATATTAAGTAGCGCAAGTATATCAGGTAGATGAAGTTTGTCAAGGGTTAATGCTTACTCTGTTTCTTCGTACCCTTTTGCTCTATCTAAAAATCTTACTCTTGGCAACATATCAAAATCTTTCAACTCATTTTTGTAAAACTCCACTCGTCCAGCTATATCCCTTGAACTTAATCTACTACTATCTAAGACAACGAAAGGATCAATTGAATGTGTTGGCGCCATATCTACACAAGCATAGCCAAACCCGTGTTTCCCGAACTCGTGTGAATAATTTCTTGTAAATCCGCTCCATAAAGCAATGCGATAACGATCCCCGTTTACTTCAAGTCTATCGCTTAAAACCTTTTTCCCGCTTGAAGCCGGAGGACTGTATCCAACTTTACCCATTTTCTCCATATATCCTCTGCCAACTATGAAACAATTGCAAAAACCATTCGTACCAGTAAAACCATTCTTTAATATTCTTTGAAATGCACCAAATGGATCTTCGCCTGAGTGCCCGGTAATGTCATGAATTCCTGGAACTTGCGTTATTTTTATGACCCCGTCTTCACCTTTTATGACTTCAAGCATTATAACTTCTTGATTAGGCGATTTTCTTTTAGCAAAAGTAAAGTACGGATGCTCTAAAGTTGGAGACTTACCATTGATAATTTCAAGAATGTTATGTTGCGCATCCACTATAATCGTTGGTACCAAGCCTCTTTTTTGTGCTATCCATAGCCCAATTCGTGAATTTGGCAATTCAATTTCGTCAATTTCCCGACCTGTTTCTAACATGATTAAAATGTTTAATAGTTTAATATAGTAACATTTTTAGAAGAAAAGTCAATGCCTTGTACTATATTTAATTTTACGCTTGACTTTTAGAAATCATTTATGTATTATTGTACTAGTTTGATAGTACATATATGAAAAATGCTTATTTGAAACAATTAGTAAAAAGTCTGCTAAAAATCAAAAATCCTAAAGAAATGGAGGAATTTTTGAAAGGGCTTTTAACGGCTCAGGAATTGAAATCTGTGCCTGTTAGGATCGAGATTGTGCGAATGTTAAAGGCCGGCATTCCGCAAAGAAAAATTGTTAAAAAATTGAAGGTTGGTGTGGCGACCGTAACAAGGGGATCGCGAGAATTAAAACTTAAAAGATTTAAAAATGTTTAATTTTAGAAAAAATTGCTGGCGTGATTTCAAAAATTGGCGGGCATAAACCTTGTTATTTTATTTGTTTATACACCGCCAAAAAATGGCGGTTTTTTTATAAAATTTTAACTAATTTATTACACAATTTAATCAATTAAAAACATGAAAAAATATGATATTCAACCGGATAAAAAAGGATTTTTTGGAAATTATGGCGGACAAATTATTCCGGATCAATTAAAACCGATTTTTGATGAAATTGCTGATTTCTATGCGAAAATCAAGGATACAAAAGAGTTCAAAGATGAGATGAATTATTATCGCAAAAACTATATTGGCAGACCGAGCCCGATTTATTTTGCGGAAAAACTCAGCAAAAAATATGGCGGTGCGAAAATTTACCTAAAACGTGAAGATTTGAATCATACCGGTGCGCATAAAATAAATCACACAATAGGAGAGGCTTTGATTGCGAAAAAAATGGGTAAAAAGAAAATTGTCGCGGAAACAGGAGCGGGTCAACATGGCGTTGCGCTCGCCACTGCAGCGGCTGTTGTTGGGCTTCCTTGTGAAATTCATATGGGAGAAATCGATATCGCAAAACAGGCACCAAATGTTACGCGTATGAAAATTCTTGGAGCAAAAGTTGTGCCGGTTACGCAAGGCACAAAAACGCTTAAGGATGCTGTTGATTCGGCTTTTATGGAATTCGTAAAAGATCCGCAAAATATATTTTTTGGAATCGGATCTGTTGTTGGACCGCATCCTTTTCCGATGATGGTGCGAGATTTTCAAAGAATTGTCGGAGAAGAAGCGCGTGAACAATTTTTGGAAATGACCGGAAAATTGCCTGATAATCTTGTGGCTTGTGTTGGAGGTGGAAGCAATGCAATTGGCTTATTTTCGGCATTTCTTGAAGATGAAGATGTAAAAATTTATGGCGTTGAACCGAGCGGAAAAGGACTTCAGCCTGGGAATCATGCGGCAACTTTGACTTTGGGAGAGCCTGGAAATATCCATGGAATGCATACTTATTTACTGCAGGACAAAGATGGCAATCCTGAGCCGGTTTATTCTATTGCTTCGGGCTTGGATTATCCGGGAGTTGGGCCACAACACAGCTTTTTGAAAGACATAAAACGCGTCGAATATAAACTTGCGAGCGACAAAGAATGTCTTGATTCGTTTATGGAATTATCGCAACTGGAAGGCATTATTCCGGCACTCGAAAGTGCGCATGCGATTGCATATGCGTGCAAACTTGCGGCTGATCTTTCGCCTGATCAAACGATTTTGGTGAATTTGTCGGGTCGCGGAGATAAGGACATTGATTATGTTGTTGAGAGCCTGCATATTTGATAGAATTCCGACGCAATAACAATTAATAAAAATATTTATGATAAAAAAAGTTTTGAAAAATACGCCAAAGTTGAAATCCGGGCTCGCGCAGATGCTTAAGGGCGGCGTGATCATGGATGTGACGAATGCAAAACAGGCAAAAATCGCGGAACAAGCGGGCGCTGTTGCTGTTATGGCTTTGGAACGTGTTCCTTCGGACATTCGTGCACAAGGTGGTGTTGCAAGAATGAGTGATCCAAAAATGATAAAGGAAATTATGAAAACCGTTTCGATCCCCGTGATGGCAAAAGTTCGCATTGGACATTTTGTGGAAGCGCAAATTCTTGAAGCGCTTGGCGTTGATTATATTGATGAAAGCGAAGTTTTGACACCTGCGGATGAGCAATATCATGTTGATAAATCGAAATTCAAAGTTCCATTCGTTTGCGGATGCAGAAATCTTGGAGAGGCTTTAAGGCGCATAAATGAGGGCGCGGCGATGATTCGCACAAAAGGGGAGGCGGGCACAGGAAATGTTGTTGAAGCTGTGAGGCATGTGCGCGCAGTGAAAGACGAAATTGCGGCTTTGAAAGGCGCGGGCAAAGAATTAATCGCAAAAAAAGCAAAAGAAATGCGCGTTCCCGTTGCGCTCGTTGAATATGTTTCGAAAAATCAAAAACTACCTGTTGTAAACTTTGCGGCGGGTGGCCTTGCCACTCCTGCGGATGCGGCAATGATGATGCAAATGGGATGCGATGGCGTTTTTGTCGGAAGCGGAATATTCAAATCTTCGGATCCTTTAAAACGCGCGAAAGCTATCGTTGAAGCAGTTTTGCATTTTAATGACGCGAATGTTTTGGCGAGGGTTTCAGAAGGGCTGGGCGAACCAATGAAGAGCTTGGAGATTAGTAAACTTACGGATCTTTATGCGAAACGCGGAAACTAAAACTAAGATGCTGATTGGCGTGCTTGACATTCAAGGATCGGTTGAAGAGCACGCCATGATGCTTGAAAAATGCGGCGCTGAAGTTATTTTTGTAAAAACAGTGCCCGATTTGGAAAATATTCGCGGGCTGATTATGCCCGGCGGAGAAAGTACGCATATTTCTATGATGCTTAATACTGGCGGACTTTTCGATGCGATAAAAAAGAAAATTAAAAGCGGAATGGCGATTTATGGAACGTGTGCGGGAGCAATTCTGCTTGCGAAAAAAATCCTTGGAGATGATGGCGCGATAAAGGTGAAATCTTTTGACGTGATTGATGCGGAGATTGAAAGAAACGCTTATGGAAGGCAAACTGATAGCTTTGAAGTGGATGTGGAAATTCCGGCGCTTGGAAAAAATGCTGGCGGAAAAAGTAATGCAACCAACAAAAAAGTGCGCAACTTTTCTGCAATTTTTATTCGTGCGCCAAAAATAAAAAGCGTTGGAAAAAATGTAAAAATTTTGGCGAAATATAAAGATGAAATCGTGATGGCTGAAGGAAAATTCGGTAACGCACAAAAAAATAACATCCTCATTTCAACGTTCCATCCGGAGCTCACGAACGACACGCGTGCGCATGAATATTTTTTGAAAATGGCTTCTTAAATTTCTGAAGAATCCGGGGCCTCTGCTATTCCAGCTGCGTCCGCGACTTCTCCCGGTTTTGCTTTTCTAACGCGCTTTCTTTTCCCGTCTTTAAGCTCTTGCAATGATAAATATGAACCTTGAACGTATGTTCTTTGCACTTCAAATTGGCAAGGCTGGACTAATGTAATCCTTGTTTCGTCCGATTTTAATCTAGCCAACGTCTCTTTAACAAGAGCCTTATGTTCTTCTATTTTTTCCGCGGCTTCAGCTTCAACTCGTTCTATTTCTTGCACTATATTAAACGCTCTGCCCGGTTTGCCACTATTAAGCGCTTCAAATAAAGCTTCTCTCGCGTATCTTAATTTTTCGATTTTTTCTTGTTCTATTATTTTTAACTCAGGATCATTGCTGAAAAACCTTAACGCGGCTTGAAAAAGTCGTTCTTGATTTTCGTCCCTATAAGAACTCACTTCCAGCTGCCCCATTGGTGCCGGACTTAAATCCAAGCCTTCTATAACGCCTGATGTCGCCATCTCGCTATGCATCCCGAGTGCCGCTTGTGATGCCTTTTTCTTCACAATTGCCGTGAGTTCAACGACTCCTTCTTCAGGTACTTCATCTAATCGCGTTTCGATAAACCTGTCGAATCTTTCACTTTCCGTCATGACATTCCCTTTAAGGATTGTATCCCCTCTACGCAATGCTTCATCCAAAAGTATTGCTCCCGGATCAACACGTCTTTCTTCTTCTTTTTGCGCATAACCTAAAATTCTTGAAAATGGGTCAACGTCCACTGCGAAAATCTCTGAAAGTTGAACTAAGCCTTTTTTATAATCTTGCCAGACCACAAGCGTGTCCGTACATGGGCGATATTCTATTCTACCGCCTTCTTTTTCGTATTTTTTATAAACACGTATTGCCTTTAATTCATCCATACCCGGATTGTCTGACTCGAAAAGCTCTAAAACTTTTTTTTGTTGCACCAAAATTACTTTTCTTCTTACTGCTTGTTTTGCACGATCTTTTGCGGTTGTGAAGTCTATTTTTACGGACCCCAGACTTTTCCTTGGAGTTATATCTCTTTCAGCTGTTACCGCATCAACGAAAATAATTTCATCGTCCGGCTCCGGAGGCTCTTGCTGTGGCTCTGCCGGCTGTTCTGCTTCTGCGGGTGCTTCAACTACTGCTTCCGGCTCTTCCAATGTAACTGGCGGCGCTTGAACCTGTGGCTCTGGTAGCGTCACTTCTTCTTCCGGCATTTCCGGCTGTTCATCGTAAAATGTTTTCAAAAATACCAAAACTACATATTCAATTTCTTGTAAAAATTTCTCGCTGCACCCTTCAAGATTTTCATGCGATATGCCTTTCCCGAATGGCATTCCTTTGCGCCTAAAAATAAAACCTGCCTTACTATTTTCGTCAAAAGTTCCTTCAAATGTATATACACCTTGTTCATTTTGTCCCGTTAAAAACCATGTATATGTAATTTTACCTTTTGCGCCTCTCGCTTTTTTAATTGAAATCTTTTTGAAAATTTTATTAAGCGGCGAATCAACGGCAGACATCGTGCCTTTATAGCTCATCCCGTCGCCCATAACGCGTTTTTTGCACGTTTTTAAACTCACCGACATTTCGTCTATTTGCTCTGTGCGGTCTAATGATTCTAATTCTCCTGAGACTTGTGCTGAAATAGATGATGCTAATTCTTTTGTTGCCGGGACTATTTTATCCGGTTTTCCTTGCGCTGTTTTTCTATCTAGCTGTTCTACCATTACGTCAGCAAATAATCTGGCATCTTTTTCTTCTTCAAAAAACCTACTTGCTAATTGAACAACCGATGTTTGTGCGCCACCTTCTGCCCAAAACATTGGCAAAGCGCAGAATTCTTCCATAAATTCACGCTTATCGCGAATCAACATCCCCACTAAAAGACACCTGTTGATTTTAAAACATTTTGATATATTTCTTAAATCATCTTCGGTTTCAATAAAGCCTTCCAACATTTTCTTGTATATGCCCCTCCTGTCGTTCAACCATGATGCAATTTTTATCAACAATCTTCCGGGGCCATAAAAAGACTCCGGATTATCGCCTTTAAACATTTCCGTTAAATCTCTCGATATTGACGCATCACCCCTCACCTTTTCCTTATCAAACCATCTTAACATTTCGGATTCCGCATCTATCTTCCTGCCTCCGCCCACATCCGCATCTCCCTCAACTGAACCCGTAAGTGCGTCTGTTAAATATATTAAAACTTTTTTTGCGTCTTTATTCTCGAAAAATATTTTATACAATTCGTCCCTAATAGCCGGCACAGTAATTTCAATAAACTTGCCCATCATCCCAAAGAAATCTTGAACTGTCATATTCTTCATCATTTCTTCGTATTTTTCTCTATGTTTTTTAAAGAAATTTATCGCTTTAGCTTCGTCCCCATCTTTTCCCATTATTGTTTTTAAATGCCTTAAATACTCCAACCTTAGCATGTAGTGATCCTTTAAAAGCTTTACATCAAATTGCGCATCGTAATTATTTAATAAGCTTTTAAATACGTTAACCGAATCTCTATAAAATTGCGGATCAATTTGATCTGGATTGTACATAGTTACCCTTTCCATAGGCTGCATTCCTTCAAACGCCCCCTCTGGAATAATTTCGCATACAATTTTAGAAACCTCGTCAATAAGCCTAACTAACTCACTAACGTTTATCACCCCTACAAGCACCAAAAACGACATCTGGTCCAGTGTTCTTTCCATGTCCTCTCTTTCTATTTTGCCTTTAACGGTTTTTACTTTAATCAATTCTTCACTTATCATCCTTGCAGCCATTTTAAGAGGCGGGATCCTTGTTGCATGTGCAAACTGCGCTTTTTCAGCATCGCTCAATCCTTGCAATTCACCGCCAGCTATACGCTTATGCATTTCCTTAGAAATCTTGCATGTATATGCAACTTCTTCTAAGGTGCTTTTTTGATCACTTGGTTCTGATTCTTTTATTAAATATTTTTGCACAATTCTACGAGAAAATTCAGTCCCTTTTATATAATATAAATCTGATATGCCGCTTCTTATCCCGCTAATTTTGCCTCCGGCACTCTCAACTGTTCTGCTAAAAATATCTCTATAAACCTCCCCTCCGTATTCAGCCATAATCATTGCAACGCATACGTCTTCTATTGAGCCACATGGCGTAATGTTTCTTCTGGGACCAACGTTTTTCCCATCAATAATTTTTTTTAATCTTTGCGCATCACCCATAAGCCCATATACTCCTCGCTCATGCGAAAACACTTCAACTTTATTTTCGAAAGTCGACTCTATAAAGCCTCCCATTAATTTCACGAACCGTCTTGCCTTGTCCTCATCCAACATAACGCTCCACGTGCTTTCCCCGCCCTCTAACAATGGAGCTATCTCTCGCAATAAAGCCATGCTTTTACTAAACTTTTCTCTCTCCTGCTCCAATTCTTTATCCAATTCCACGGCCTTAGAATAAGCTTCTTCTATAAATTCGTCGTCGCTTTCATCGCCAACTAATTCAATTCCCGTTGCCGCCACGAGCAAGGTCCTGGCAACACTGCTTGGATCTTTATCATATTCACTATCGTCAGAATATAGCCACCTGAGATATATTTTTTTTATGATGTGTTTTACTGCGTTTTCGTCATTAGCCTCCATTGCTTTATCAAAAAAAGCCTCTTCCTGTGAATCTAGTCTTACTTTTAATTTTTTAGTCACTTCATAAACGGCCCTTATTAAAACCGACCTCCCGCTCACCTTACAGCTTTTATTTCTCGAGCATGCTGTTTTCTTATCAACAAAAGCATCCGCAACTTCATCGACTTCTCCTGGAAGCTCTATTCCCATGTCATCGCTATCAACTATAGCCCGCAGCTCTTCGTCGCTTGGATATTTCAAGTTTCTTTTTTGAAAAAAATCTTTCAATTCTCGGTCATCATCTAAGTTGCCGTTAAGCTTTGAACATGCGAGAGCAACCAGCCTATCTCTGGTTTTTTCATCAATTTCAGAAAGCATTATTGTTTTTTGGTGCAAAATGTCATGGCCTTCGTCTGCACTTACGCTCGGTCTGTTCATTATTTTTCTATAATAAATATTCTAAGGCAAATATTTTGCCCTAGAATTGGGAATTTGTCAAGAGCTCAACTTTACGTCGTCGCCAAAAGCACCTTATATGCTTTTTTGAATTTTGCGTCCAGTACTTTTAGGCACATTTTGCGCTCAAATTTGTTTTTGAAAAATGCAACAACCGATGGACCGCTCCCGGAAAGGACAACTTGAGATGCTCCGGCCTGAAGAAGTGTTTTTTTGATTTCGGAAATGTCCATCGCGATTTCTATGTCATTGTGCAAATTATCTAAAACAGCTTGCTTCTGCGGTTTTTTGGCCTTTAATTCTTTAAGTAAAAGCTTGGTTTTTTTCTGTTCTTTGCCGGTTAATTTTGTATTAATTTTTTTATAAACCGTCTTGGTTTTTGCGATTAATGGGGATTTTTTATTTGGAACAAATAAGGCGAGTGTTAGATTTGTTAGGGGAGTGAGCGCGCGAACTTTTTCACCAAAATGCGTACCCATTGCTGTGCCGCCGGTTATAAAAAATGGTGCGTCCATACCAAGTTTTTCTGCAAATTTTTCAAGCTTTGCTTTTGAAAGCTTCAATTTAAAGAGCTCGTTTAAGCCTTTAAGCATGGTTGCGCCATTTCCCGAGCCGCCGCCAAAACCGGATGCAACAGGAATGTGTTTATCGATAAAAATTTCGACGCCTTTTTTAATGCGGCAGGATTTTTTAATCATTTCCGCAGCTTGATATGCAAGGTTTTTTGGCGTGACTGAAAGATTTTTATCATTTGATTTTAGAATGATTTTATTTTTCTCGATTTCTTTGATTATGAGCGTGTCGTGAAGGGAAATTTGCTGATAAACCGTCTGAATTTTGTGATATTTGCCAGCTTTTCCAAGAACATCAAGTGCAAGATTTATTTTTGCGAAAGACTTGATTTTGAGTGAGTTTGTCATATGAGGGGTTTAATGAATTTAATGAGTTTGGCGCAATAAAATCGCCGAAATACAGTATAAGCCATTTTTGTTTTTACCGCGAATCGCCGTGATGCCAATTTGGCTTTGGTTTATTTTTAACAGATGCGAAAGTGCGGATTTTAATTTGCTTGAAATCGGATCGATTTTTATTTCGTTTGATTCAATTGAAAGCGATAAATTTGATATAGAGTAGCCTTTTTCAGACATCTGCTTTAATGTTTTTTCAAGATACTTTCTGCTATTTTTTATTCCGGATTTACACATTGAAGTTGCAAAGGTTCCAAGCGAACCGCCTCCAAGTGCACTTGAAATTGATGTTGTTATTGCGTGAAGAATTGCGTCGCCATCAGAATCCGCTTCGAGTTTTTTATATTTTGGAAATTTTAAACCGGCAAGCGTTAGCGCGCCTATGCGTGAAAATTCGTGAAAATCGGATCCAACCCCAATTAAATCGGGTTTTAAATCGTGTTCAAATGTGAGTTTTTTATTTAATGGGCTCGCCTCTGTCCATGCGACTTTTTGGCCTATTCGTTCTACTAAAAACGCATCGTCTGTTGCGGAAAGTTTTTTAGTAACCGCATTTTTATAAGCTTTATATAAAACACTCCACTTAAATCCTTGCGGCGTCTCGGCAAGAAGGATTTTTTCACGAGGGAGCGTTTGTTTTATGAAATTTCCATCAACCATTTTCACCGTATCCACAGCCAAATTCCCGGTTATGCACGCGGAGAATTTTTTGACTAGTCGGATGCAATTTTTTATCTCTTCTTGGCCGACAAATGGGTTGGCAACGTTGTGAATCAAAATCACGCCTTCACTTTTCAGCGATTTTTCAAGAAACTTTATTGCATTAAAAACCGATTCTTGACGACTTTTTCCTCCTAAAATTATTCGCACTGATTTTGGAACCAATTTTTTTATTTTTTGCGCATTTTCTGTGTTTGCAACAACGATAATTTTATCAACTTTTGCTTGCAAAAAAGCGTCCACCGAATGCATTATCATTGGTTTATCTGAAATCATCTGAAGTGGCTTATCTGAGCCAAATCTTGTTGATTTACCGCCCGCGAGTATTATTGCTATATTCATCTTTTATAAATTTTATCAGACCTAAAAAGTTTAGTTTTCCATCTAAAAATTTTTGCGTTCCAATTTCGTCGATGCGGCATAATTTTTTTGTTAATTTTTCGCTTTTTGCCGCGCTTCTGCATAGTTTAATCAACCCAAATTTATCCACAATCTCTTCAAGAATCAAATTTTTAGTATTCGGGATTTTTGATTTTAATTTTGGTGGAAATGGATAATTCATCACATATGCAATTGGTAGTTTCATGTCTGGTTGGCTTATGCTTGCGCAAAATCTGCCGTCTTCAAATTCAACCGCACAATGCAAAATTCCTTGCGGATGGTATAAAACTTCAACTTGTTTTTCATCCACGCCGTGCAAAATCCCGCATTCAATGACCTCGAAACCTTTATTCATAAGGGTCGCGGAATCAATTGTAACTTTCTCGCCCATTTTCCAAGTTGGGTGCGCAAAAACTTTATTTAATTTTATATTTTTAAGCTTCGTGGTTGACGTTTTATAAAATGGACCGCCAGAGCAGGTGAGTATTATTTTTTTAATTTTTCTTCCCGGATTTGTTTTTAAAATTTGAAAAATTCCGGTGTGCTCCGAATCAACAGGGATTAAATTTACTTTGTATTTTTTGGCTTCCTTAACCAGTTTTTTACCTATGCATAGAATTGCTTCTTTGTTTGCGATCGCAATATTTTTCTTTGCGTGAATTGCCGCCAGCGTTGGCGCAACTCCAATCTCTCCAACCAATGCGTTGATAATTAAATCCGCTTTTTTAAGTATCGCTAATTTTATTAAATCTTTTTCGCTACCGGTTATTGAAAAATCCTTTACACCAAATTCTTTTACCTGTTTTTTGAGCAAATTTATGTTTTTATGGCAACTTAATCCGATCACTTTGAAGGCATCTTTATTTTGTCTGACGATTTCGAGCGCTTGCGTGCCAACTGATCCGGTTGACCCTAAAATTACAATATTTTTTATTTTATTTTTCATTCGCTTCAACGAGTTTTATAAATTCTTTAACAATTTCTTTTTCCGGGACGGTTTTTATTAATTTTCCGTGATTAAAAATCCCCGCAGACTTATTTCCTCCAATAATGCCATACTTGGCTTGCGCAACCTCTCCCGGACCGTTGACCGCACAGCCCATAATTGCAATTTTTATAGGCTTTTTAATGTGCGATAATTTTTCTTCAAGAATGTGACTGATTTTTATAATATCAATATTCGTGCGACCGCAAGTTGGGCAAACAATAAACAACGGCGCCTTTTTATAAAGATTAAGCGAAGATAAAATTGCTTTTGCGGCTTTAATTTCCTCGATTGGATCTTCTGCCAAAGAAATTCGCAAAGTATCACCAATGCCATTCATCAACAAATTACTTATTGCGATTGCGTTTTTTGCAAAACCTTGAAAAAGCGTGCCGGCCTCCGTGACGCCAAGATGCAAAGGATAATCGCAAAATTTACTAATTTGTTCGTACGCTTTTATGTTTTCGAAAATATCTGTGTGCTTGAGTGAAATTACAATATTGCGAAAATTCAATGATTCAAAAAATTTGATTTGTTTTTTTACTTCTTTAACCAAATCTTCAGCCGTGATTTTTTCTTTTAAAGGCCTGATTGAGCCTGCGTTTACGCCGATTCTGATTGGAACATTGAATTTTTTTGCTTTTTCAATAATCTGCACAAGACTTTTTTGCGGAATATTTGAAGGGTTAATTCGAATTTTATCAGCACCATTTTCAATCGATGCAACCGCCAAATTTGGATCAAAATGAATATCTGCTACGAGCGGAATGTGTATGCGTTTTTTGATCTGCTTTATGGCTTTGGCGGAATCCGGATCCGGGATTCCTATGCGGATTATTTCGCATCCAAGCTTTTCAAGTGCAAGAATTTGTGCGACTGTTTTTTTGACGTCCACGGTTTTCGTTGAACACATAGACTGAATCGCAATTTCGTTTTTTCCACCGATTTTTATACCACCGATTTTTACTTCTCTTGTTTTGCGCCTTTGAATCATAAAAATAATTAAGCTTCGATATTGTAGCATAAAGATTGGTCTTGACAAGTTGGCGTAAAAACCGTATAGTTAATGCCTGATTTTAAAAAATATAATTATGTCTACCGACAAACATATTAATGAACAAGATGATGCCGGTTTTGATGAAAGCATCATTGCGGACTTTTCTACAGACAAAGTGCCTCTATCAGCCATACAAGCAGCTTTAAGAGCTGGTAAATTTATAGACACCACTCTTGACGTTGAAGCCATGGGCGAGGCAAGAGATCAATCTGAAAAATAATTAATAATAAATTTATGAATGCATTTAGTGCGTGTGGACCTTTTACAAAAGTTGCAATTCTTAACACTATTGCCGGAAGGGTGGCCGAAGGCTTATCTTTAGACTCTGACGAAACTGAAATCATCAAAGGGACTCTCGCTGAAGCATGCGGTTTTTACGAAAACTTATCTCGAGCTGTTACCGCCGCTGGCCCTTCGCTTAAAGCCGCTGCCTTTGATGCTAGCGCATTAAATTCCGCTCAATTAATTGCAAGATTTTTACCAAATAGTCCTATCGATCTCGAAAGCATGCCTGATATTCTTATGCATTTGAACGTAATGCGCGCGTTTTATCAATTTCAAGTTGAACGTGAAACGAGATAGCTTAAAATAAATTTATTATGAATGATCGATTTGAAAAGCCTTATGGCAATTGGACTGATGATGATAAAGCTTTAGCCGCTGGCGCTATTGCCGATATGCTTGACCGCGGAAAATTGCTTACTCCTCAAGTTGAAAACATTGCCGCAAGACTATTAACAGACTTTAGCGCCAGACTACACAGGGTTGATGATGTGGTTATTGAAGTAGAGGCTCCAGCTGAAGCAGATGATGATAAGGTTTTAGCGCCAGATCCGAGTGCGCTTTATTACTTTGAATCATTAAAAGCTACAACCGGAGTAGAAATTACGCCGTCCGCTTCTCCTCGAGAAACAATTCGCGCCTTAACCGATCGTATCGCGCTCCCAAAAGGTGGAGATGAAGAACCCCCTAAATAATTTTCCCTGCAATTCCTGAATTGCATTGACTTTATGAGGGTTTTTTATTATTATCCATCAAGCTTAAGCCAGATTTAACCAATTTTGTATACCAAAACATCTGCGAATAAACAATCAGATTAGAGCTGGAAGCGTTCGCTTGATCGATCAAGACGGAGGACCCGTTGGAATCGTGCCTACTGAAAAAGCGCTTCAAATGGCCAAAGAAACAGGTTATGACTTATGCGAAGTTGCGCCTCATGAAAATCCGCCGATATGCAAATTGTTAGACTACGGAAAGTATTTGTATCATCAGCAAAAGCTTGAAACGAAACAGAGAAAAATGCATAAGCAAAGCGAAGTAAAAGGCATACGTCTTGGATTTCAAATCGGACAACATGATCTTGAGACCAAGGCTAATCAGACAAAAAAATTCCTGGAAGACAGATGCACGGTCAAAGTCGTAATGATGTTTAGAGGAAGAGAAATAACTCATATTGACTTAGGAAAGAAAAAGTTGGAAGATTTCTACGCTCTTGTTAAGGACTTTGGAAAGCTCGAAGAGATGCCAAAGAGGCAAGGAAATCAATTAATCGCGATTTTAACGCCGCTCGGAAAATAATCAATAATCAAACAATAATTATATGAAGCAGAAAACACATAGTGGAGCGAAAAAAAGAATGAGAATGACTGCGAATAAAAAAGTGGTTTTCAAGAAACCTTGCAGGAATCACCTTCTTTTTGGAAAATCAAAAAGACAAAAAAGAACCTATAGAAAGGGGCTTGTTGGAATGCCTGCAGACATGAAGGCTGTCCGCGCTTTGTTACCAAATAATCAGTAAACCTAAAATAATATGACAAGAGTAAAAGGAGGCGTCCATACAAAAAAACGTCACAATAGTATTTTAAAAGCTGCTAAAGGCTTTCGCTCAGGTAGATCAAGAAAATACGGACTCGCAAAAATGGCTTTGATGAAACAGGGCCAGAATTCGTATATTGGTCGCAGACAAAAGAAACGCCAAATGCGCACAACTTGGATTGTTAGAATGCAAGCTGAATGCAAGAAAAATGGCATCAACTACAGCCGATTCATAAACGGACTAGTCAAAAAAGCAATCTTGCTTGATAGAAAGGTCTTGGCGGACATTGCGCTCAGCGAACCTGGTACATTTAAGAAAGTTGTGGAAGAAGTTCTCAAGGCCTAAACCATAAATTCCGATGGATTATAAAGTAATTTTGGGCTATATATCCATTTTGATTGCGATCGCAAGTTATATTATTTATTTTGAGCGAATTTTTACAAATAAAATTAAGCCTCATGCTTTTTCATGGCTTATTTGGAGTATATCGGTTGGAATAGCTTTTTTAGCATCATTTATTAAAAACGGCGGATCTGGGTCGTGGGTAATAGGACTTACTTCCATTGCTTGTTTTATAATTTTTATCTTGGCGTTATTTAAAGGTGAAAAAAAATTTAATAAATTCGATTGGATTTCACTTGCTTCTGCGTTAGCTGCAATTTTTTTATGGATTTTTACAAAAGAACCAACTTTTTCTGTAATTTTAATAACTATTATAGACCTCATTGGCTTTATCCCAACGGCTAATAAAAGTTTTTATAAGCCAAATGAAGAAAGCGCTCTATTCTTCTCTCTAGCCGGATTTAAATTTATTATTGCCATTTTTGCCATTAATTCGTTCTCTATCAATACGCTTCTTTATCCTGCGTCACTTGTTCTGACAAATAGCGTGTTGGCTTTAATTATTTTGGTTAGAAAAGTTCAATTTAGAAAATTTTAAAATTCTTTAAATTTGCATTTAAAGCTTGAATTGTTTCTTCGATATGTATCACTTTAGCGGAATTCGGCCCGTGCGAACACCAATCAATAAAAGCTTTTAAATCAGCGTCTTCACCTTGTGCGCAAACAGACACAGAGCCGTCGTTTTCGTTTTTTACCCAGCCGAAAATACCGAGACCTTGCGCTTCGCGAAGGGCTTCACGACGAAAATTAACGCCCTGAACGGTACCGGAAATTTTTAATAAAACTTGTTTCATGCAAATCTATTTTAACATGGATTAAAAAGCTTAAAAATGCTAGTATGGAAGCCTGAATTATGAAAAAAATTATTAGGAACATTGTTTATAGGGCACTTGTTTTTTTGGCTAAAGTTAGGCTGAGGAGATTGAAGCATGCAAAAATTATTGGAGTAACAGGTAGTGCCGGAAAAACGACAACGAAAGATGCTTTAAAAAAAGTTTTGGAAGCGCACTTCAAAGTTATTGCTAATAAAAAAAGCTATAATACGGAATTTGGCTTGCCTTTGACGATTCTTGAAGCTGACGCGGGATTTTCTTCGCCAATTTTATGGCTTATTAACATTTTGAAAGCGAAATATAATGCTTATTTTTCGAGGAAAAAAGTTGACTTCTTTATTTTGGAAATGGGCGTTGATAAGGTTGGTGATATGAAAGATTTGACCGCGATTGTTCAGCCGGATATCGCGATTTTTTCTAATGTTAAACCTGTTCATTTGAATCCCGGACAATTCAAAAATCTTGATGAAGTTTATGAAGAAAAAAGTATTATTGTGAAAAATTTGAAAAAAAACGGGGTCGCAATTATTAATGTTGACGATGACCGTGTGAAGAAATTATATGAAATTCAAGGGAAATTGCGTGACGAGAAGGGGACTCGATTCATTGGATTTGGGCTTAATAAAGAGGCGAAATTGCGCGCTGAAGATGTTAAAACAACGCTGAACGGAATTTCTTTTACTGCAGTTTATGGAAATTTACGTGCAAAATTTGAAGTTCCAATTTTGGGAGAACAGCACGTTTATTGCTTTCTGCCGGTCATTGCTTGCGCGCTTGAATGCGGACTTTATATGAATGAAATCGCCGAATCTTTGAAGTATTTTTGTCCACCACCGGGGAGAATGAATTTGATTGAGGGAATTAATGGATCTGTGATTATAGATAGCTCTTATAATGCGTCTCCGGAGGCGACAATTGCGGCTTTAAATACAATGAAAGACCTTGCCGGAGCAAAGAGAAAAATCTTTGTTTTTGGGAATATGAATGAGTTAGGAGAAGCGTCGCCGGAATATCATAAAGAGGTTGGAGCACATGCAGCAAAGATCGCCGACATTATGCTTTGCGTTGGAGAGTTTTCAAAAATCGCAGGAGAAGAAGCGATTAAAAATGGCTTGGATAAGAGCAATGTTGGCTTTTTTAGTTCGGCTTTAACGGCCGCTGAATTCGCAAAAGATTTAATAAAAAAAGAAGATATTTTACTCGTTAAAGGATCTCAAAATAAAGTTCGCTTGGAAAGGTTTGTAAAAGCGCTTATGGCGCATCCGGAAAAGGCTGATGAGCTTCTTTGCAGACAAGAAAAAACTTGGCAAAAAATCGAATAAAGTTTGAAAAATTATGAAATACACGTGGAGAATTGTAGGGCATGAAAAGCTTGTGCAAGGACTGGAAAACAATATTACTTCCGGCAATATTGCGCATGCATATCTTTTTGCCGGACCGGAAAAGGTCGGAAAATTTACTGTCGCAAAAACCTTTGCGCATATTCTTCAGTGTGAAAACAGCTTTTGCCATACATGCCAAACTTGCCTTCAAATAGAGAAAAATGCGCATCCGGATACGATTGTTTTTCGAGATAATGGCGAATCGATAAAAATAGATGAAATTCGCGCATTGATAAATAGGCTTAATTTGAGCGCACCAAGTAAATATAAAGTTGTTATTGCGGAAAATATTGAACGTATGCCGGATGAGGCCGGGAACTGCCTGCTTAAAACGCTTGAAGAACCACCGCCAAACACGATTTTTCTTTTTACAACATTGTTTTTAAAAAGCATTATGCCGACAATTCTTTCACGAGTGAGGGTTCTCAAATTCCACCATTGCCCTGAAGATGTTTTAGTAAAACACCTAACAAATATGTACCCGGAAACTGATGCGGCAACGATTGAGCAAATCAGTAAATTTGCTTTAGGTAAGCCCGGCGTGGCGTTCGACCTTATCAACGATCCGCAACTTGCATCAAATTATAAAACTTTATATACCGACCTCCAAAGATTCCTTGATTATGAAAGTATTTTTGATAGATTTTTATATATAAAAGAGGCGGAAAATGATCCGCGAAAAATTGCAGACATTCTGGATATTTTAACACATATAATTCGCACGAGAATGGTAACCGGAGCACCTTATCGAAAACCTTATGTCGAGATTTTGGAAAAAATAGATTATACAAATTACCTTTTAAAGCATAATATTAACCCAAAGCTAGCGCTTGAAAATTTAATGCTAAACATATGAAAAATACATTTCACATAATTTCGTTTTTTAAGAAAAATTTAATTGAAATTCCTTGCACGGAAAAAGACGATGCGGATTACTCTGCCGGCGATATAATAATCTATCGTGATGAGGAAGGCTCTGAAGACGCCGGAAAAATAAATTATATCGGCCCAGCCTCTGACGCCGAGAAATTGATGAAAAATGCCTGTGTCCTTAGGAAGGCCACTTCTCACGATTTACAAAAAATTGAATCGCATGAAGAAAGAAAGGCTGAGGCGGTTATGATGTGTTGCGATAAAGTCACGGAATTGAATTTGAATATGCATGTTTTTGACGCGTCGTTTTCTTTTGACGGAAAACGTCTCGCATTTTTATTTACAGCTGATGAGCGCGTTGATTTTCGAGAACTCGTAAAAATACTCGCCGGCGCTTTCAAAAAACAAATTCACTTACATCAAGTTGGACCTAGGGATCGTGCAAGAATGCTTGCTACATGCGGAAAATGTGGAAAACGCGTTTGCTGTAAAAGTTGGATGGATAAATTGCTAAGTATTACAATGGAGATGGTCAGAGTGCAAGGACTTGAGGGAAAAGGTGGAAGTAAATTATCCGGCGTTTGTGGAAAATTGCTTTGCTGTTTGCGATTTGAAGTTGAAGAATATAACCGCATGAGGGAAGGATTGCCGGAAATTGGCAGCATTGTTGCGACAAAAGACAATGAAGCCGAAGTTATCGGCCTTGATGTTCTAAATAGAAAAGTAAAAATTATCACGCGTGAAGGGCAATTTATGGTTATTGAAGACAAGGAAATTAAAAAAATAATCTCAACTCCAACTGGAGGCAGAAAACAGCCTTCTGAAAGCCCTGAATCCGAACCAGAGTTAATTTAAAAAATATGTTTATTTACGTTTTACTTGCGATATTTTCGGTTTTGGGACTTGTTCTTATTTTCATAAGACGCCACAGGCTTAATAAAAATTTGTGGTTCTTCACAGGAAGCGGACAAAAGCTTTTTGCTTATGGTCAAAAATATATTTTTTCGCGATTTAAAGCGCAAAATAAATCTTTTATAAATATTCCCGTTGAGACTTCCGCGCCGGATGCTGCACATTGTCCTGCGGCTGTTATTGGAAACGAGACTGTTCAGCCAAGACTTGAAACTGACGATGCAAAAGAAATGGAAAAATATTTTTTAGCAGGCGAAAAAGCATTTAAGAAAGATTATATAGATGAGGCGGAAAAGGCTTATGTTAAAGCTTTATCGTTCAATGAGAATCATGTTGAAGCAAATCTTCGACTCGGTGTTATTTATTTAAAAAAGAATTTACCAACAAAAGCTGAAGCAATTTTTAAAAAGTTGCTTGGCATAAATTGTGGCGATGCGGTTGTTTATAGCAACCTTGGCAATGCGCTTTATATGCAACAAAGATATCCGGAATCTTGTGAAGTTTACGCAAAATCTGCGGAACTCGATTCTTCAAATCCAAAAAGATTTTTGAATATTGGTCGCGTGATGCATGAAATGGGAAATTACGATGGCACCATTGAAAATATAAATAAAGCAATTTCGCTCGACTCAAATAACGCTGATTCTTATGCGGCTCTTGCGGATGCTTATGTTTCACTCGGCAATCTCGATCGCGCAAAAGAGGTGATTGATCAGGGGTTAAAAATTGATAAGAATAATTTGAATTTAAAGGCTGTTTCCAAGAAAATAAAACATAAGAAATCCGGAAAATGAATTGGATTTTGATCGCGATTTCGTCACATCTTGTTTGGGCCTTTGGCAGTATTGGCGATAAATTTATAATCGCGAATAAGATAAAAAACCCTTATATTTATTGCATTTGGATGTTTTTTGTTGGTGGAATTGGCGCAATTTTAATTCCATTTTTTGGCTTATATATACCGACGATGGAGCAGTTTTTATGGATACTACTCGCAACGGTTTTTGAATTTGCGGCTTTATTCCCATATGTAAAAGCTGTACAAATGGAAGATATCTCAAGGATAAACGTTTTGTGGGTTTTGATTCCGCTTTTTAGCCTCATGATGGCTTACTTCACAATGGGAGAGACTCTAACGAACAACCAAATAATCGCTTTTTGCATGCTTATTTTTGGGATCGTTTTGGCTTCAGTGAAATTCGGCAAAGGTATTGTTAAATTTTCAAAAGCCTTTTGGTGGATGGCACTTTCCTGCCTTGGATTTGCGGTATACGGAACCGCTGTACGGCATGTTTCTCAGGAAATCGGCACTATCAATCTGTTTATTTATACACATATAACCGGCATGCTTCTCGCCATTCCATTTTTCTTTTTTAAAAAAATTCGGAATATACACACAGCGGAAATGAAGACCTTTAATCTTAAAACGATTTTGATTATACTCGCGGCAATCGTGATTGGGATCATCGGTACGCTTTTGAACGTTTGGGCGCTTTCTCTTGGCAAAGTTGCGCTTGTTTATGCCATGGAAGGGTTTCAGGCAATTTTTGTTTTTATTTTAGTTATTGTTTTTGCGTTATTTATAAAAGTTGATCTTCGAGAAGATTTGGATAAAAGGAATGTCGCACTCAAAATCTGCGCACTTTTAATTAATCTTGCGGGGATTGCGCTTTTGAATATATAATAACTTCCTTTTTATAAATAATTCATAAATATGACTCGTCCAATTAATGTGCCACCGACGGCGCCAGTAGAAGCTCCTAAAACTCCAATGCAGGAGCTTACCAAGTTGTGTGTTAATTATTACAGGAAGTTGCCTGACCAAAACGAGAGGAGCCTCCATGTTTCAGGTCTTTTCTATAGTCCCAGCGAAATAGCTTCTCACGTTGAATCGTGCACCGATGTAGGTTTAGCGGTTTTAGCCGGCTACGTTGATGAAGCTGCTGCAAGGGCCATGGTTTATTTTTCAGAATTAGACCCGGAACTTCGCATGGATTTTGGCGCAGACTGTTTTTCACCATCTAAAATCGTCGAACAAATAAAGCGAAGAACTGACGTTGGTCTGAGTTTTATAGCTATGAATGAAGTGGAGTGCCAGGCTGAATTAGAGCCTGTCGAACAGCATTCACCAGATGTATTTCTCGCTGATCTTGCCGCTGCTAATAAAGAAAGCATCACTAGAACTGCTGGCGAATTAAAGCTTTAGTCCTTAAATTCCCCCGCCTTAACCGGCAAACCGTTTTGTGCATTTTGCGCGGCCTGCTGCGCTAATTCTTCGACCGTATACCCAACCGTATACCTATTTGCTGTTGGCCTATATTGGCTAAAAATCGTTTCTTTTGTGCTTAGACCGCTGGAATAAGTCATTGTTCTGTACCAGACTGCGTCAAAGCCTTTTCCTGCGTGTTCAATCATTTTTTTCCCGCCTGGCGCCAAATCCTTGGTTTTTACAATTTCTTCCTTCCTGGCATCCTTATAGTTGCCCAGATAAGGTCCGTCCATGGCAACCTTCCTTCCGTCTGAAGTTCCATAAAATTTGTAATATGCCTCAAGGCTGTCTGTATAAGACTGAACCAAAATATATGCACCTGTGTCATTTTTAAATTTTAAATCGTGTACGCCCGGATAAATCGTTGCGTCCAAACCGTGCCCGCCAATTTGTGAATAATATGTAACCGCATAAGAATGCGGCGATCTTTCAACTATTGGAAGACCGGTATAAATCGCGGCCCTATACATTGTGCTTGAAACTTGGCAAAGTCCGCCGCCATATTCCGGCACCGTTCCTTCCGGCCTGATAACCAGTTCTTTTAAATACCCTGTTGTTTCATCGACTTTTCCGAGCGTTTTATTAAAAGAAAAAACCTCGTCCGGCTTGATCAATACACCGTTAAACTTGGCAACTCCATTTGCAATATTATAGATCCTGTTTTTAGGCGAATTGTAATAAGACGTGTGCCCAGTGCCAATAAGCTCCTTTATACCAAGCGCCTGCAAGTCTTCGGAAATTGAGACTTCCGGGCTGGTTTCGATTATCGGAATCTTCACAATTTGCACATTTTCATTCATTGCAATTTCAAGCAGTTCTATTAATTTATCTTGATCAACCTCCTCGCCAACATCCCCATGTCCTTCAACGATAACCTTGTCATTCTTATCTTTATATATTTTTACCGAACTGGCTTTTTTGTCTATTTCTTGCGCTATATTTGCTGTAAAAGACTTCTTTGTAAATTCCGGATTTAATTTTATTTTAATCCCCGAACCGACAAATTGACCCGCCGCAACATCTTCCGTTATCAACTTATATTCTTTTTGAAAAAACACTGCATCAAGAAATGTTTTTGGATAAAACGGGTATGACTTTTTATCGTATTTTACCGCAATGTTTTTATTGAGTGCTGTTTTAATTCTTTCAAAATTCACGCTTAAGTCTTCCGCTAAAATAGTCGGCGGCGTTTTTGTAAACTTTAAATCAACTGCCGCATCCAACGCATTGTTTAATTTGGCTTTCATGTCGTCTGTCAGCTGTTTTTCATCTAACTTTGATCCTTCTTGCTCTTTTGTAATCTCAAAATTTCCTTTATTCAAAACGATGCGCGCCTCTTGCATTTCTCGGATATCGTCCTTGAATTCGGTTTTTATAAAATCACTTAACTTTGCCTGATCGAATTTATTTTCGAGTGGCATATAAATCGGATCCATGAAAAATCCTATGCGATTTGATTTTTTTATCTTATCGATCGTTTCTTTTAAATTCATTTCCACGCCAATGTCAGAAGGGGAGATGTAAACCGTTTTGCCATTGTACGTAAATTGTATTTTTTTGTCCTGAAAATCTTTAATTTTGGCTGTTATTTCTTCTTGCTTCTGTATTAAATTAACATCTTCAACCAAAACCCCCGCAATCACATATGACGGCTTGCCTCCGAAGATAACCGCCGCGACAATCATTAAAATTATCAAAATGGCTCCAACGTATTTTGCCACTTTTAATTTTCTGCTCATAATAAAGCTGTGTTTATTCCTCTTCTTGTTTTTGAGCCACTTCTTGCACCGACTCTTCTTTAACGCCTTGATGCTCCCTCGCGCCCAATAAATTGTTTTTTATTTCTTTATATTTTTTAAAAATCGTTTTCCTGTTTTCTTTGCCTGATTTTGGAGCAAGAGCTACGCCTAATACCGATCCAATTGCTCCACCGATAAGCGCCCCTAAAATGAATTTATCAACTATACCTTCTGAGTCTTTTTCGTCTGCCATTTTTTGTGAGGGTTATTTTTTTATCTTGTATACTCAGAAGTTTGAGTTCTTCTGATCACGTTAATTTTTACTTTTCCGGGATAACCAACCTCGCTTTCTATGGTTTCTGCGACGGTTTTTGCAAGTCCGGCAAGATCCTCATCTTTTAAAGTTTGCGCATCAACAAGCACTCTAACTTCACGCCCTGCTGAAATTGCAAAAGCTCTTTTAACGCCGTTAAACCTGCTTGGAATTTCTTCCAAGGCTTTAATTCTTTCAATATATCTACCTATAGACTCTTGTCTTGCGCCAGGCCTTCCCGCCGAGATTGCATCTGCCGCCTTAATCACCATCGCCTCCGGAGTTCTTGCGGGTTCCGATTCATGATGCGCCCATGCCGCATGTATTTCATCTTCCGAAAATCCGTATTTTGTCATCAATTCTTTTGTAATAAAATCGTGACCACCGGTCACCCCGGGATCCTGATCTATAGCTTTCCCGAGATCGTGTAAAAATCCGGCTATTCTGCAAGTTTCTCCATCCAGTCCAAGCTCGTCACTTATCATGTTTGCAAGATATGTAACCTCCATAGAATGGCGCATAATGTTTTGACCGTAACTAGTTCTGAAATAAAGTCTTCCAATTATCTTCACCAAGTCCGGATGAAACGCTCTTTTTATGCCAAGTTTCTTTATAGCATCAAGCCCAAGCTTATAAACATCTTTATCAACTTCCGCGGTTGCAAACTTCACAGCCTCCTGCACCATTTTCACATCTATTCTTCTTCTGCTTTCGAATAACCTTGTTATCGCGATTTCCGCTATGTGCCTTTGCAATAAACTGTAAGACGAAACCGAAATCGTATCCGGAAAATCGTTAAACACAATGCTGACCTCCACCAAACTCTCGAGCTCTTTAATATTTTCACCCGTTCTTCCAACAAGCTCGGCTTTTAAGCCGTCTTTTGGTACGTAAATTTGTACATTTTTCTTTTCGGTCGAAGTGTCCATTGCCACCCTTTGCATGGTCTCGAGTATCATGTTTTTCGCGTATTTCTCTGCAATTTCTCCGTAATAACTTTCGAGTCTTTTCAGTTTATCAACATTTTCCACTTTAAGTCCTTCTTCAAAGCTTTTTACGAGCTGATCTTTAACATCTTCTACGCTTTTTCCGGCTTTACTTGAAAGGGTTTTAACTTGATCGAGTTTTATTTCTTCGTGTTTTTTCTGTATTGAAATCAACTTTTCATCTTCTTGTGCGGCTTGGAGCTTTAACTCCTCAAGCCTTTTTTCTCTTTTACTTGAAGCCTCTTCTTTTATCTTTACCGATTTTTCAAGATCTTTTAAAAACAATTCATACGTTTTTGAATTTTCCGTTGTTTTAGTTCTTGCCTCGTCGGTTTGCATCCTCGCTTTTTCCCTTATCTGAATTGCTTTTTCTTTTGCTAACTCAACGGTTTTATCCGCTTTGTGTCGCGTTTCCGCTATATTGATTTTTTTCTTTGGGGTTAGCACCTCTCCGGTTATAAAACCTGCGAGTAAACCCGTAACCAACAGTATTATATTTAATTCCATATGTATTTTTACGTTCGGATTCCAATTATATCAGACTTTAAAGGGAAATGTAACCTATCGCGTGCAAAAACAGGGCTACGCCAAGTGCAATCATAATAATTCCCGTCACGAGCCTCATCACGGCTTTGTTTTTATTTTTCCAGTTAGCCACCTGCGCCGCAGAAACCCCAACATAAACCGCGAGAATTATAACTATTAAAGGTAATACAAAAATAAAGTTGTAAAAAAGCAGGTAATAAAACGCTGTTATATCGAAGTTTCTCGATAAAATTGTTGTTATCGCAAGATACGGCCCACCCGTGCAAGGCAACTCCACGGCTGAAACAAAAAAACCGAGAATGATCGCGCCCACAACTGTTATGTTCTCTGTATATTTTTTAATTTTCTGCATTTTCGCCTCTGAGATTTTCAATGAAAAACCTTTTCCGTACCAAAAATAATCCTTCATCTCAATCAACCCTAAAATAATAACCACGACCGCCACTGCAATTCCTATAAAGTTCGATATTTTTATCTTATATAAGAAATAAACAAGCCCTAGTCCTGCGAGCAAATAAGACACGTAAACCGCTCCGATATAAACAAACCCTATTGCAAGTAATTTCCTTTTATTTTCATATAAAGACAATATTGTTGTTGCGAGTATCACAAGCACACCAATTGCACACGGGTTAATTGAATCAACCAATGCTGTTATAAATACCGTTAAAAACTTTACCTCTTCCATCTTTGTTTATTATTTTACCACACCCTCGTCTTCAAGTTTGCAGTTTGTTTTTTCCGCTATTTTTTCAAGTGGCATTGTTCCCTCAACCCTACTCCCATCTGAAAACTCCCATGTTGGATAAGCCTGAATTCCTTTTTTAAGGCAAAATTCCGGTTGTGGTTTTTCGCCACGCGCGTCACACTCTATATAATCTATATATTGAAACGCTTCCGCGAATAACTCTTTTTGCTTTGTACAATTATGACACCAATAAGTTCCGTACATTTTCACACCCTTGCTTGTCACGCATTTTGCAAAAGTATCATATATAGGATTGCTCACTACACACCCCTGAAGAAAAAGTGCAAAAGTCAGTAGTGATATGTTCAAAAGTTTTCTCATATAATGTTTTAAAAAATATTTATAAACAAGTTTTACTATATTTTACACTTTCGCTGTTGAATAAAAAAATTAATCATATTGTCTTCTTTTGTTTTTAGGGTCTTTTAATTAGATTTATTGTTTAAAGTTTGTTTATAACTTTTCATCCTTTATTAATAATAATTTAATTAATTAAATTTATATTGTTTAATATAGGTTAATCTGTATAATTTAATTTAAAGAAATAACCATTTAATATTATGAAGGTCTTTTGTAATCAGAAGGAGCTTTTAAATGCCCTTAATATTGTTAGTAAGGCTGTAAGCCAGAATGTTGTTTTGCCTGTTTTAAACAATATATTGATAAAAACAGAAGGTAAGGAGATGTTTTTTGCAGCTACAAATCTTGAAATTGCAATTAAATATCACCTTCAAACAGACGTTAGGAATGAAGGCTCTATGACGGTTCCGGCTAAGCTTTTTACGAATTACATATCTTTATTGCCTGACGAAAAAGTTGAATTAAGCGTTTTAGATAACTTGACTCTTGCGATTAAATCTTCAAGTTCACAGACAAAAATTAAAGGTATTCATGCGGATGAGTTTCCACTTATCCCAAAAACCGAAAAAGATCATACATTATCTATCCCAGCAAAAGAGCTCGAGAAAGCCTTAAATCAGGTTGTTTTTTCAGCTTCACTTAATACATCAAGACCGGTTTTATCCGGTGTGTATTTTTTATTTGATAAAGATGCTTTAAAACTTGTTGCGACTGATAGCTATAGGCTTTCCGAGAGAAAAATTTCTACAAAAAAAGATAAAGACGCCGCCAGGGTTGAGTGTATAGTTCCGGCTAGAACTGCTTTTGAATTAAGTAAGCTTCTTTCTAAAAGCACAGGCGATGTTGATATTACAATTAGTAAGAACCAAATTTTGTTTGCTATAGGGGCGATTGAGCTTACTTCGAGGCTTATCGAGGGTAAGTTCCCTGATTATGAAAGGATTATTCCAAAAACAAGTAAAACTAAAATTTTAACATCCACCTCAGATCTTGAGCTGGCTATGAAGAGGGTTAGTTTGTTTGCAAAAGAAGATAGCAATAGCGTTAAAATATCAGTTACAAATGACGGGAAGATGATGATTTCCACAGAAGAGACCAAGGTTGGCGAGGAAAAGGCTGAAATTTCAGTTACAATTGAGGGTGAAAATAACAAAATCGCCTTTAACGCACAGTATCTACTTGACGTTTTGCCTGTTTTAGGTGAAGATAAGGTGTGCTTGGAGATAAATGATAAACTTTCTCCTGTTGTTGTTAGGCCACAAAAGAATGCGGATTATACATATATTATTATGCCGCTTAAAATTTAAAGTTCAAAAGTCAAAACTTAAAGTTATTTAGCAGGTGATTAAGCAAAACTCTTTCGTTACGCGTTTTACGTATCCATTGCATGATGGTGTTATTGAGTCGTTCAAAAAAAACGGCAATTTGATTGTTTCCGGAGCGAATGGACACACCTCAAAAGCACTTGTTGCTCTTGATTTTATCGAGAACGCTGACGGTTTGCCGAAAACTTTTTTATGGATTACCGATAACTGTATCGAGAGGGATATTATTCATAAAGAGCTCGAAAGGCTTGGCGGTGTTAACGCTATTTCCGTTGATGCGCCGATGTATAGTTCGGATGCTTTTGCTCAGAAGGAAGGGGTTTTCAATGGTCAGCGCTGTGATGCGATTAATATTTCTAGATTTTTATCAAAAATAGTTTCAAAGGTTAATAATTTTATAATTGTTCCTTATTATTTTTTGATGAAAAGTTTTCCTGCGCCCGGGGTTATTAAGGGTGGTGTTTTTAAAATTACTTCCGGAGAGGAGGTTGATATGGTTAAAACCTTTGAGAGGTTGATTGATATTGGCTATGAGGTTGGTGATGATATGCAAACTTTAAAACAGGGGCAGTATTTTAAGAGCGGCGGGAATATGACGGTTTGGCCTATCAATAGCGAAAGCCTTGTTAATATTGAAATCGATTTTGATAAAATTGGAAAAATAAATTTATTAAAACCTGTTGTTTGTGAAAACGAAAAGTCTGTGAATTTTGTTGAGATTTATCCGATTATTTTAAGCGGTTATACGGTTTCGATAACTGATTATATTGATAAAAGTACTTTTGTTATTGAGGATGAGCTTGACGTTCCGGATGATTTTTTTGATGAGTATAATGAAATGTCCAATAGTCTTTTTGGAGATAATCAATATTTAAAATTTACGCCTTTCCATGAAGACACTTCAAATCATTCACGTTTGCATTATTTGAGTATCACGAAATACCGCGATACTTTTGAGTTTACGACGGATCTGCGTGATAAAAGGGAGAGCGGTTGGCAGATTTTGATTTTTACGAAAAATAAAGACGAGCTTCGAAATATATTCAATGAACATAAGTTGGATTTTTCAGATAAGGTGGACGTTTTTGATAAAAACGTAGGCAGAATCACATTTGTTGATGTTGCCAGGGAAGATAATTTTCCTTATGCGTTCCAAAACCCTACTTTGAAATTGGCTCTTATTACAGATAAAGAAATTTCGATTATTAGGGATGCGAAAAAGAAAGCAATTTCCCAGAAAGTTATTTTGGACTTCTTGACAGGGCTTAAACCTGGGGACTTTGTCGTTCATGCTGATCATGGTATTGCGAAATTTTTGGGACTTGATCAAAAAACGATCGAAGGAATCACGCGTGAATATTTGGTTCTTGGATATGCGGAAAATGATAAATTGTTTGTGCCAATTGATCAGTCGGATAAGGTTAGTAAATATATTGGATCGAGCGATTTGATGCCAAAATTGACACGTCTTGGGTCTGTTGAATGGACGAATATTACAAATAAAGTTAAGAAAGAAACCGAGTCGATTGCGAAAGAATTATTGCAACTTTATGCGTCTAGAAGAGTTGCGCACGGAATTAAATTTAAAATTGATGACGAGGCTCAGGCGCGGTTCGAAGAGAAGTTTCCATATGAGGCAACGCCCGGGCAAATTAAAGCTTTTGAAGAAGTTAAAAAGAAAATGGAATCTCCTGAGCCGATGGATTTGCTTGTTTGTGGAGACGTTGGATTTGGAAAAACCGAGGTTGCGATGCGTGCGGCGTTTAAGGCTGTTAGAAGCGGAAAACAGGTTGCCTTGATTTCTCCAATTACGATTTTGGCGGATCAACATTATAGATCTTTTACAAAACGTATGGATGAATTTGGCGTAAGGATTGACATGTTGAGTAGGTTTAAAACCAAAAAAGAGCAGGATGTGATTGTTAAAAAATTGGAAAAAGGGGAGATAGATATTGTGATTGGAACGCATCGATTGCTTCAGCCGGATATCAAATTTAAAAATCTTGGTTTGCTTGTTGTTGATGAAGAGCAAAGATTTGGAGTTAAACAAAAAGAGGCTTTGAAAAAGTTGCGCACGGAAATGGATATTCTTGTTTTGACTGCGACGCCGATTCCAAGAACTTTAAATATTGCTTTGAATAAATTGCGCGATATTGTGACGATTACAACTCCACCACCGGGGCGTTTGCCTGTTATTACAGAGGTTAGACAGTTTTCTATGACATTGATTCGTGAGGCGATTTTGGCGGAAGTTAAGCGCGGAGGGCAGATGTATTTTTTGCATAATAGGGTTCAAACGATTGATGGAATGGCGGATAAATTGCGATCGCTTGTCCCGGAAGCGAGATTTATTGTTTCACACGGGAAATTGAATAGCGATGAATTGGAGGAGAGGATTATTGATTTTAAAGATCATAAATATGATGTTCTTGTGACTTCTACTATTATTGAAAATGGGATTGATTTGGCGAGTGCGAATACCTTGATTGTTAATCACGCGGAGAAGTTTGGATTGTCACAATTGTATCAATTGCGAGGTCGCGTGGGACGTAGCAGGACGCAAGCTTACGCTTACTTTATGTATCATGGGCAGAGATTGCCACTTGACGCAAAAAGAAGGTTAAAAGCGATTGTCGAAGCTTCTGATTTGGGTAGTGGTTTTCAGATTGCAATGAAGGATTTGGAGATTCGCGGAGCCGGTGATATTTTGGGCGTTAATCAGCATGGAGTTGTGAACGTGGTTGGTGTGAGTTTGTTTATTCGTATGCTGAATAAGGCGGTTGAAGACTTGAAAGCGGGGCGCACGACTGATAATAAAGATGAGATTCCGGAAGTGTCTGTTGAATTGCCGTTAACAGCCTTCATACCTGATAATTACATCGTTAGTTCAAAGGATAAAATTAATATTTATCAGAGAATGTCTGCGGCGGATACGTTGCAGTATGTTGGTGAAATTAAGGATGATGTTGTCGAGGAATATGGGCAATTGCCACGTGAAGTTTTGAATTTATTTAAAATTATAGAGTTGAAATTATATGCAAAACAGGCCGGAATCGTGAATTTGAAAACCGAGAATATGCATGGCGGGAAACAGGAAATTGTGCTTTATATGTCGGATAAAGTGAAGGCCGGGAATATTGCGAGTTTGTTGAATTACAATCCAAAATGGCAAATTTCCGGAAGCAAATTGCGTGTTTTGATTAAAGATTTGGGCATGGATTGGCCGGAAGAGTTAAAAGAATGTTTGATAAAGTTGGGCAAGGTTTTGCTGAGTGCGGCAACGGGGGCGGATGTTGCGAATCCGCCGGTTCAATCGAAGCCGGAGGTGCAAAATTCGAAACAAATTCCAAGCACGAATAGTGGGATTTGATTTGCCCTTGTTTTATTTTAAATATAGGCGTTAATATTAAATCTTAAATATTAACAATTATCATATGGGACTTCTTAAACGTTGGCGCAATAGGGGAGGTGGCGAACATCTTTCCGGACTTGATCGAAGGGATGAGCTTCCCGTTGGTTTTAGGGCGTTTCGTGGTTTTATTATACTGGCAGTGGGTGCGATAGGCGTTTTGACCGTAGCTAGCCTTGCTATTCCTGGGTTTGCTTTGTGGGGTAAATATAAAAAAGGTGAAATACAAAGCCCTGAAGACCTTGCTAATGCCGTTGGTCAATTGAATGCCGCTTTAAATCAGGCTACCGTTCATATTCCGGAAGCCGGGAACGCCGGCGGTGCAATAGATACGTCTGCTCTTGACGCTTATATGGCGCCCATTATTGCCAAGGGAGAGGGTATGTCTTTGGAAGAACGTGAGTGTGTTGCTTTGTATAATAAGCTTAAAGCTTTCATGGTTCTTAAAGGGGATGTCTCCGGAGTAAGAGAAGATTTAAAAAGATGTTTGTCTAGCCTTGATGGAAAGTAAATTTTATTATAACGTTTTATTTGTTGTAAAAGTTTTTTTAAGTGCGGCGACGGGAGCGGATGTTGCGAATCCTGTGGTTCCGCCGAAGCCGGAGGTACAAAATCCAAATTAGTATAGACTTTCCAATTCGCCTTGATGAATGATAGACCCATGGTTTATAATGGGCCCTTATTATTAATTTATAATTATGGATGCTTTTTTGAAACCAAGAGAGGTTGCTATTGGTGAAAATGCTTTGCCGATAAAAGATGCTGGTGAGGTGTACGAGGCCGTTTTAAAATTATATAGGGCCAAAACGCCTGTCGCTATAGTTGATGCCGCTGGTTTAAACGTTGCTGATCATACCGTGCTGGATATTTTAAGTAGAGGCCGTGAAGCAATTGCTCCTGTCGTAGGGTTTGTTAGGTCCGCGGTTCATAGGGCTTGATAAAAATTGGCGTTGATGGAGGGCCTTGTGGGAGATCGCTTGAGGGAGCCATTGATCGTGCGAACAGCTTAGCTGATAAAGTTAATTTTTATGAAAATAATTTTTCTCGTGAACAAATTGAGGCTGGTGGCGAGGAGTTGAGAGATGTTGTATTTGGAGACTCTACCGTAGAGCAACTTGTAGTGATGCAGAAATATGAGTCATGGAAAATTCAAGTTATTGTGCCTTTTTTTGATGCAGGTTTTTCTCCAGAATTTTTAGAGGAAATAGGTTTTTTAACCGTATTTCAAATGAGTACTATTCGTCCAGTGAGAATAGCGCGAATGGATATCGAAAAATTAAAATTACTAAGAAATGTAGATCTTAGAGTTTTACAACTATTTGAAGACTTTGCTTGGAGTGAATTATCTATGAATAAAATGGTGGCAGTTTTAGGCTTGCCATTAGCGACATTAAGACAAATTGAAAGAGGCGGGGAAGGAGCAAATTTATTAGATCTTTTAAAGAGGCTTTCGGTTACAGAGATAATTGCTATAGATCCTCAAGCTTCAGCGCTTGCTTTGTCTGTCAAGGCTTGACTTATTCTATAGTTTATTTTACAATCAAATTTGCAGTTTAGATTTTTAGATAGTTTTTTGACAAATGGGGATGACAGGATTCGACAGGAAGCTTTACTTTTCAAGTTGCAATCCGGGCGTCGCGCTAGTCCGCCCGTATATCCGTCTGGCGCAAAACAAATGCAGAAAATGCAAATGAAATGGCATTCGTTAGAGCTGCTCGTGCTTTTGCACCAGCTTTGGCCCTTGCCTAATTGCCTGATTTTTTCGGGTAACGTCTTACGCGTTGATGCCTAATAGATGCGATAAGGCGACAATTTTTAGGATAAGCGTGCGAATTTAGAACTGAATACTGCACGTCGAAAAAACATCAGTCCGCTATTTTGGGTTTTTGTTCGCTTTTAATCCAATTTAGCGCAAAACAAACGAACTAAGATTGTAGGCGCTTGAAATGTGGCTTTTTGGACCCGGGTTCAACTCCCGGCATCTCCACCAAAAAATTAATTTTCGATTATTCTTAGATTTGTTCTTGCGAGGATGCTTCTTATTTGTGGGGCTAATTCTTCAGGAGTTTCGATTGTCCAACCCTCAGGCCCTGTGTGCACAGCTAATGGATTTCTTGTTAGATCTTGTATCCTTATAATAGCTGCTTCTGTCGCATCTATTGTGTTTATGTCTGGGTAGTCGGTTTTTGTCTCTACGTTTAGTATTATTGAGGCCATAATTTAATTAGATTATTAATACTTTTATAGTATACTGTATTTTTAAGAATACGTCAAGTCTTAATGTTTGTTTTGAAAAACGTTTTTGTGCTTTGTTTAAGTTCTTTAACTTACGCTTTTATAGTCAAACGCCTTGCATTATAGAATCATTAGGGCTTATTATATTTTCTTATTCGTTAATAAAAACTTTATGGCTATAGACTTATCTCGCTATGCTGATGTTCAAATTCCTCCGTGGATTGATAATGGTTTATTGCAGGCTGCTTGTACTCGCGGAGGTGATTTTGCTCAAGAATTTATGATTAGAATTGCTTTTCGCGAAGAAGGTGGGGAGTTGACTACTGGTGATAGATTGCCTTCAGCTTGCAGCTCGCGTGAAGTTTCAGAGATTGCCTTGGAGATTGCTCGTGAGCAAGGAAAAGTTGTTAAGTTTGTTCACAATACTAGAGAAGTGACGGTGCAGCCCGATTCGCAATTCACATCCGTGGATTATGCAAGAGCTTGCGACGAATTATTTTCTAGAGGTAGAAAAGTTAGAGGTGCTATTGCGGGATGTGTTAGGCTAGTATAGACGATATTTTTTATTGGTTTTTTAGTTTTGAAATTAGCTTTTTTGCGTCGACTCCAAGTGGAAAATTAATTCCGAAACAATTTTTATCAGTTTTATAGAAGATCCCTTTGTCTAATGACTTTGAAGATGAGCCTTTATAGCTTTTCTTTAGAGTTTTTGACGCGATTTTCATTATATTGATTTTTTATATTATTCATAAATCGCATGCATCCCAATACTGATAAACAAGATTATGCCGTCGTCTAGCGGTTTGAGGATTATTCTGTGTTTCATGTCGATTGAAATGCTCCACAAGCTATCCAACTTGCCTTTCAACTTATGAAGTCTTAGCGAGGGGTGAAATGCATTTTTTCTAAAAACGGCTTCCTTTTCACAGGCTTTTTTTTGAATATTTTTTGGAAGATTTGAAAATTGTTTGGCGAATTCATTGTTATAGTGAATTTCTTTGATTTGCATATTAGCTTATTAAATCTTTTAAACTAGCTAATTTTTTTGTTTTTCCAGATTTGTAATCTTTTTCCGCTTGTGCCGCCATTTTTACCAGTTCTTCTTCGGAAATAAGACTTTTTTCAAGATTCATGACGCGAATAATATAAGAGCTTGTGGTTTGGTTGGCTTTTTTTGCTCTTTTTTCGATGTCTTTTTTTTGGGCTTCAGGTAGAGAAATGCTTAAGATTGAACGCATAGTGAATTGTTTAAATTTTGTATTACAATTGTATTACAAAAATAGTTTAAAATCAATAGGATTTTTACAAATTTAAAGGGCTTTTACCAGCTTATTCCGTCGCGCGCGATTGAGACCATGGCATATTTTCTTTCTTTTCTTTCTTCGGTTGTCCATGACGGTTTTGTATATCCTTTAGGGATTTCTTTTTCGTGGAATTCAACTTCTGCGGAGAAGTCGACTTTGCCATTTAATTCCAGTCTATCAATTGTTGTTGTGCTTTCTTCGCCATCGCGTACGAAATATCGACGTTTTTTTAATATTTCATATTTTTCCGGACGAACTTCTTTCAAGGCTTCATAAAAATCTTTAGTTATTTCAAATTCTATTTCTTTTCTTGCTTGGCCGGTTCCGGATTTTATTGTGCCGAAGTAAGAAGCTTTGTTTAGTGTGTTCGTTATTTTGCGAATACGGAATTCGTATGCTGGCATATCTCCTTCATTTGGAGCTGAAAATAAATAAATTTGTTCATGGTCTTCAAATTTTCTGATTACCGTTAGAAGGTGTAGATCCGGGAACGTAGGGGCGCTTGTATCAACGCTATATTTTATTTCCAGTTCTGTGCGTTCTTGTTGCTTTTCCTTAATGAATTCATCTCCTTTCCTATATCTCAACCTACTTGTTTCGGTATCTTTTTCTTCATACGTTGGATCGGTTGTAAAGTCTGTGCAAACTTTTCCTTGTGCGCGTTTATCCGCAATTTGATGAAGCAGTCTTCTTGCGAGGAAAATCAATTGTTCTTGAGGTTCCCTTTCTTTAACGGCTTCTCCTGCTGCATTAAATGCCTCCATGCGATCTATTGCCGCTGAAATATCGCGCTCTGTGTCCAATAAATTTTGCGCAATACTTGGTTGGGACTTGGCAATTCTTGTACGTGTTTTTTCGGAAATTTTTAATACGGTTTTTAGTATTGAAATTTGACCAGGCTTTCCATCGCTGTCGGCTAATGAGTCGTTGTATCTAAGGGACATTCCAATAGCTTTTGGGCTATCCGAAGTAAGATTGAGTCCTTCTCTTAACGCTTCTGTTGTTTCATCGCCAAAAAGAATAAGGCTTTCACGGTTTGAACTTAGTAAGTCCCTGGCAACGCTTGCAACGCTCGTATTTGTTTCTGCGTCTATTCCAAGCTCTATCATGCTTGTGTTAACTTCTGCTACAAGCTGATCATGAGTTGAAAAACGTTCATCTAACATATGAGGATTGTTAAGTTGGTTAAATTATAATGTTAAAAATGGAATTTGTCAAATGGATTAAAGGCTAATAGTGCGTGTTGCCGCGCGGTTCAAATCGATTTAAAGACTTATAGTTAATTAAAAAGGGCGCCTTTTGTAAGCGCCCTTTCGATGTTTTGTCTATTCGTTTACCGAATTTATTTTGCCTGAACCGTTAATCCCAGTAAGAGTGAGGCGATTTTTGCGGCTTCGGCTCTGGTTATGCTGTTTGATGGAAGGAATTTTCCATCTTTGTAGCCACTAACAATTTCATTTTTCACAGCGTATTCAATGTATTTCGCAAACCAATCGGCGGCTTGTACATCCGGGAATTTATCGCTGTAAATAAGTTCGCTTACTTTGATTTTTGCCATATCGAGTAAGATTTTGATTGCTTCGGCTCTGTTAATTGGTTGATTTGGCTTGAACGTTTCATTGTCATATCCGGAAACAACTTGTTCTTTGTAAGCCGCTTCTACGTATGGAGCAAACCAATCGTTTGTTTTAACGTCTTTAAATGAGGTAGTCGTGAGACTGTTGTTGACTTGGATGTTAAACATATTTATTGCGATTTTCGTGAATTCGGCTCTGGTTATGGGCTTGTTAGGGCTGTAATGGGTTGCGTCTGTTCCGGATATAACTTTTTTTGCCAAAAGATCTTCAATAAATGTTTTAGCCCAGTGTCCTGCAATATCCGTTATATCTTTTGCCGATGGCGTTATGACTGTTTTATCTGCGATCTTAGGCGTTTCTTGTACTACTATTGATGGCAAGATAGCTCCGCCCCCTGTTACGCTGGCCGCCGGAGTCGCTGAAGCCGCAGTTGATCCTGCGGATTCGTTGCCATCTGTGTCAATAGCAATAATTTGATATGAATATGCTGTTCCGTTTGTGAGACCTGTAATTGTTTTTGTACACGTTGTTGTTCCGCAAGCGGATTGGAGCAGTGTTGTTACGACTCCTTCCGATACATTTGTTTCCCAGATGTTGTAACTAGACATATCGACTTCGCTGTTTTTTGTCCAAGTTAACGTGACTTGTCCGCTTCCCGCTGTTGCGGTTGGCGTTGCTGGTGTTGCCGGTGGAGTTGGGCCGGTTGGGAGGATTGGTGCGAATGTTGTGAAGTGGTCCGTTTCCGCGACCAAATAAATATAATCTACGCCTGCCGCCACCAACGTTGCCGAATCTGCGACTGTTGCGTAAGGAATTATGTTTCCACTCACGTCATAATATTCTTTCGTTGATGATTGAGGCACCCAGTTGTTTGCGCCATCATCCCAATAACCGATTGTTAATTGGTCCGCTTCCGCTGGGGTGTCTAATCCGGCTGCTGTTAATTCATCTTCTGTTAAATGTAATGAGAAGGTTACTTCATTATCCAATGTTGTTATTGGATTTCCGTCTGCGTCCGATGCTGATATTTCTTGTCCATAACCAATTGGAGTTGCAGTTGGCGTTTCAAATACATCGCTTATCTCTTTTGTCGTGATTTGTCCCGCATCGGTTCCCGATCCTAAGGCATTTGGTGGTATGAGGATTTCTGTATTTGTTTCTGCGTCGCTAATAATTCCTCCTGTGCTTGGAACAATTGTTTCGCTTTGTGGAGCACTTGGAATGTCGGCTCCCGTTAACGCAATTAACGAAAAGTTTTTTCCCGTTTCGTTGGCCGAAGTTACATCAACTTGCAGTGCTGTTCCTTCCGCATATCCGTCTAATTTTGCATTTATTGTCCAAATTCCAGGCTTTACGGATAATACATATGTTCCATCTGTTGAAGTGGTGGTTGAAGCAAAGCCGCCACCTGACGCTTCCGCATAAACTTTTGTGTCAGCCGCTATGACGCCTCCCGCTAAGACTGTTCCGGCTATGGTTTTTGAGTTTGCTGTTAACGCTATATCGTTTCCCGTTGAAGTATCCGCTACCGTTACATCTATCGGAGTAGAGGAGTATCCTGATTTATCCGCTGAAATGCTGTATGTTCCGGCCGGAAGTTTTATCAAATATTCTCCGTCCAGCCCTCCACCTGCCGCATCGTTTGATGTTGTGACGGCAAAGGTTTCTTTTGATGTGGTGTTATAAATAGAAATAGTTACATCGTTAATTCCTGTGCTCGAGCTGGTTATTTGTCCTGAAACCGAATATATCGTTGGGAGGGTAAGGACTATGCTGTCACCGGTTCCGTCAATGTTTATTTCGTTGTTTTCACCCGGTGTTCCGTTTACATTATTAAATTCCGCACCGGTTGTTTCCACGTCGGACAATGGAATCCCCGGGATGTCCGTATCTAAATAATATGTTCCTTCCGGTACGGTCACTGATGCTGATGTGCTTCCTGCGGGAATTATTATTTCGTTGCCTTGTCCGGTTGCATTAAATAAATTTATTTCAGTATCCTCGCTAACCGCTTCGTTGAGCGTTATTGTGAATGTTTGTGGAGTTGCAACTGTGAAATTTTTTCCTGTTTCCGTTCCATCCACCGCTACCGTTTGAGGAGCAAGCTCGCCGGTTCCCGGAATATTTGCTCTTACCGTGCAAGTTCCGTCCGGTACATTCATTGTGTAAGTTCCATCTGCGGCTGTCGTTGTTTCATTTGTGCCATCCGTGCAGTAGGCGGTTACTATTACGCCGGAGTCATCGGATGTGCCGGGGATGTTGATTGTTCCGGAAATACTTCCTTGGTCGTTTGCAACTGTGAAATCTTGATTTGCGAGATTTGATGTCGTGACGGTTAATGTTTTTGATCCCATATACCCGTACCCCGGGGCATCCGCTTCAACCATCCACGTTCCCGCTGAAACGTATAATGTGTAATTTCCGGTGTTGTCTGTTTTGGAATGTATCGGTGGAGCAGGGGAATCCGTTCTATGGCTCCATACCGCTGAATTTGAAATTGCGTTGGTTCCATCAGTTACTCTTCCTTGAATTGTTAACGCAGAACTCGATTTATTGATTTTTAAGTTGAATGGATTTTCTCCGGACGATCCTGTTGAAGCTGTTGGAGAGCCGTCAACGTAAAAGCTGCTTCCGGAAACCAATATTGCAATTTCTCCCGAATTTGGCATGCCCGGTAAAAATGCACCGACTTTATATGTTCCCTCTGTTACGTTTAACGTGAATGTTCCGTCTGTCGCGGATGTTGTGTGGCTTCCTGTTCCTCCTTTTGGGTTATAAGCATAAATTTCAGCATTTGATATTGCCGTGCCGGATGCATCGAGAACTTTTCCTGTAATTGCTTTATCCGCTATGCTCATTGTAAATGGAATTGCGCTTTTTGCGGCTCCTCCAATGTCACTTTGTGCAATCATTACATTTCTTGATGGTCCCGGAATCCAGTTCATTTGTGGCGGTGTTCCTGCCATTGGGCCTTTTGGCATAGCCGGACCAATGCCGACCATCCAGTCTCCTGCTGTTGGTAGATATAAATTGACCGTTTTGCTTGTTCCGGTTAAAGATGCGCGTGCAATTGTTTGTGAAACAAATCCCTTTGGGCTATTGGCGAATACGTCTATGCTGTCATTAAATCCAAGACTTGTTATAGCCGCCAGGCTTTCGGATGTGTAGCTAATGGTTATAGGTTGTGTTGCTCCTGTTGTCCCGTTTGAGGCTGTAATTGAAATATTTTTTATCGTGGTTCCGCTTACGGTTATAGGTTCCGGATTCGATTTTCCGTTATAAGTTGTTTCTCCAATCGTGAAGTTTGGTTGAGTGAAAATCATGTATTGTCCCGATGGAAGATTTGAAAATTTATATTCTCCGTCTTGGCCTCCTCCATTGGCGTTATTTGCCGTTGTTGTTTCCATTGGACCAGTGAATGGAGAGTTTATGTAAACAGTTACTCCGTTTATTCCGGTCGAGCTTGCTGTAATGCGTCCACCAATACTGCCTGTTCCCGATGAGCCGATGAAGAACGGCATCGTTGTCATTCCTTCCAAAAGTGCGCCGGAGCTGTTAAACGTTTTAATTTGTAAGCTATATCCGGAGCTTGAAGAGTCTTTTGGTTCGCTTGCATTTGTGATTCCATCCAAATCAATTTGTATGAAGTCCGTTGCGCTTGTTGCTCCTGATAATTTTACATAAACTTTATTTGCCGCCGCGATATATCCGACTCCGTCATTTGCCTGTGCTCCGGCTCCATCAGTTGGAGTTGGAGTTATACTTGTTAGATTTGTTGCAAACGTTGGCGTGCCCGTTGCCGGTCCATTGAAGTCTGTTTTCATTGGACTTTGTGCGTCTTGTTTTACACCTGTTACTGTAAATCCCGCAGGGAAAGTAAGTTCCACCCACCCACCTGTTGGGATTTGTGTTGCTACCGGGAATCTTATGAAAAATTTTGTTGTTGCGCTTGCCATTGAATTCATTGGCATTGCAGAAATAGGAGTCATACCCATTGTCCCCATGTTGAAATCTTGCATTCCCAAGCCTCCCATAGTTTGCATTCCTTGTCCTCCGGCGAATTTATCAGCACCCATAACCATTCCGTTGAACGTGTCATATGAAGAATTAATAGCGTTCCCCGCCGCGTCTTTTACGCTTGAATTTATTCCTATATAAAATCCGTCATTTGCTGTTAATGTAAGACCATCAAACCAGACTGAATTTTCAAAGGTATCGTAATGAGCATTCACTCCTGTCATTAAGCTTACTGTTGTTACGCTTCCTTCTCCCGTGCAAGAACTTCCGTCTGGTGATACTGCACTTCCCGAGCATGTTTTTAGAGTGTAATAGGCTTTATTTTCCGCTAAACTTTGGTCCATTGCTTCGTCGAATTTTACTCTAAATCCATAGTTATCAGCTTCTGAAAATACCAATTGAGGAGCTGTTATGTCTTCAGATCCCGTCGTGAATGTTTTTGTTACTTCTGATATTGCGGCTCCCGTTACACTTGTAACGCTTGTCGAAATATTGAATGTATAAATCGTATTTGCTAGAAGCGTTGCTGATGGGACGAATTCAATTACATTGGATTCCCCTTTGTAATTAATAGTTCCCGTGACAGGCGATGATCCTTTTCTAAGAGTTACATTTGTAGAATTAACCGTTGATGGATCCAGCGGCCCGTTAAAGCTTGCTCTTGGAATTATTGAGGTTGGTACTCCGGTGATTGTTCCCGATGAGTTGTATTTATCAAGATTTGAACCCATTAAGCTTGCTGTGATTGTTGATGTGCCTGAACCGGTTCGGAAATTTTCTTTAAATGATCCCATGTTATTAAATCCAAATCCAAAACTTTGCAATGGATTTCCGTCATCGTCCAATGGCATACCCGCCAGTTGAGTTCCTTTTGGGTCTTTTACATTTCTTGTTACTACAACCCTATATTCACTGTTGGCCGCTAAGGTTCCCGTTATCGCCAAAGATGCGTTTTGGCTTGTACCGGTTGTTGGTGAAACCGTCGTTGTTACGATCGGATCCACTTCTACTCCATTTACAATTTTTTTCAGATAAATATTTGCATTTGTAAAAGTTGTTGCGTCCATTTGTCTATCAAAATCTATGGAAATTTTTGAAATATTGGTTGGCACATCCCATGACCCCGGTCTTGGATATCCCAGATTTGCCATTGGCGGTACCGATCCTCCAAATGTTCCCGTGAAGCCACCTCCCATTCCTCCCGGAGCGCTGCCGCCACCTTGTGGTTGCGTGAAATCTCCACCTCCGGTCCCGGTTGTTATTGCGAATGTATATGAAGATCCGGCATCTGTAAGAGAGGTAGATCCTTCAGGTAATTCCAGGGTGCTTACAAAAGATTTTAGAATTGAGACCGTATACACTGTTGATGCCGTTAGCATTCCTGATGTTGGAGTGAATTTAGTTCTGTAAAAAGAAAAGTCTCCATAGTTTTCAGCAAACACTTCCCATACCCCTGTTGTTGGCACTCCTCCCGATGAAATTGATATTGCACTGTCTGCCGTGTTTGTAAGTGGGAACGTAACGCTTTCATTGCTTGGATTTCTGTTAAACATTATGTCTATTGGAGCATTTGTTGGCACTCCATTTTGATTATTTGGTGGGCCATATCCTTTAATTGTGAGTGAAGATGCTGAAGATATAATAATGTAATCGTTTTCATCCGTTTCGTCGCTGCCAATAGTGTCGGATGATGCTGAGACCATGATAGTGTCTGCTTCGGGAGCTTTTATGGCCATGTTCAAGACGCCATTCGTTAAAGATTGGTCAAACGCGTAGCTCGTGGTCGTGTTTCCAGTTGGGGTTCCGTTAATAGAATAAATATATGTACTGCTTTCATTTAAAGTGTAAGAACTTTCAGTTCCCGGCGTTAATGTTAGAGATATAACGCTTCCGCCTGGGGTTGGCGTACAAGAGGTTGGTCCAATAACAGAAATTGAGGTTTCCGTTTTAGATGAGGCTATATATTTAGCATCTGTGCAGCCTTGTATTCCAACTCCTCCCGGAACTGCTATGTTGCCTGTGGCTTGCATGCTTATTGTAGATGGAGTGTTTGCAGTTATGGTTCCAGGGGTTACAGCGTCCATTGAGTTTGATGCTCCTGAGCTGGTTGATAATGGAGTTACTTTTACGAGTCCTTCTGCTAGATAGTTTTCTGTTGGCCCGATAACTTTGAAGGTCGTTGGAGAGGGGGTGGCACTGACGAGATAGCTGGCGTTCGGATTGTTTGCACCATCTGAAAATATAATAAAATCATTAACGTTTAATCCATGTTCCGAGCTTGATGTTATTATATTGGATTCGACTGATGATGATATAGATGAGACAAGCATTACACTAACGTCTGTTAATGCTGAGGTTACAACGCCTCCTCCCGCATTGACTTGCGTTATTGTGACCGGTATTTCCGTATTAGTCTCGGCAGTTGAAGCTGTAATGTTTGTAACCAAGTGATCTGCTCCTCCCGATGCTGAATTTACGGTTATCATTGCAAAATCATTTCCGGGGTATGTTTCGTTGTTGTCATTTACCGCCGCACCATTGGCAAAAACATAAATCCCGAAATTGGAGGTTGCTCTTACTGTGAACGTATTTGTGTCAGAATCTCCTACGTCCATATTGAAACAAATCAAATTATTATTGCTTCCGCTTATATCTGAACTTTCGGTTGGGTACATTCCAGACCCTCCTTGGTGAGGGTTTGATCCTGATCCTACGTTTGTTACCGTTAAGCCTGCGCCCACTGCAGTTACGTCAACGTATGTACTTGGAGAGAAGGTTGATGGATTATTTATTTCCACACAGGCTTTATCGCTTCCCGTAAATGTTCTTGCTTCATTTGAAGCGTTGTAGCCTTTTACGGTAAAAACCAGCGTTGCTCCCGAATCCATCGAGGTTGCGTCGTCCGCAGATGTTAAAGTAAAATGGTCACCCGTGGTGATTACCGCTTTTACAGGTGGTGCAATTTGGGCCGTTATCATCATTGCGATGATAGTGACCGTTAAGACGCGTGCTAAAACACGACTAATCCATTTAGAAGTTTTCATGAGAGGAGGGTTAAAAAATTGTTAATGTTGACTTGTTAAAAATCTATTTTAGATTATCCGTCTTTAGCCTGACAAGGTTCAAGTATTCTATAAAGACAAGTGGGGTAAATATTTTATGATTTATGTTCATTAAAACTAGTGACACGTGCCGCCGCGCGGTTCGAATTGGCGTAAAAAATATTGTTCTTTTTCATTTTTTTCCAATACTATTCCAAGTCCGTTTCTTGCCGCTATTAACTCGAAAAACCCTAATATTGTCTTGCCGTTTTTTGGCGTTTCTTCCTCCAGAAGCTTTTGATTTGCCGCTTCAATTAAGCCCGGAACGTTTAATTTTTCAATTGCTGTGCGGACTTCATGTGCGGCCATTTCCATTGCTATATCAGGATTCCATTCGATTTGTGCTAATTTTTTTACACAAGTATTCATCGCTTTTTCTACACATTTAACGATTAAATCTCTAATCGCCATTAATTCATCTTGAGCAGCCATGCAGTTTTTTACTTCTTGGATAGACTGATCTGGCAATCTTTTTTCTTGTAGTCGCTTTTTAATAAGCTTAGGCCAAAGTGCGCCTACAGGCTTTTCTTTTGGCCTTTCAAGTATATGTTGGGTTTTTGTGAATACGTATCCTGCTCTTGCGTTAATGTTCACTTTTTCAGTTGGGTCTTTTGGCCAATTTAGAAATTCTTGTTGTGCTGTGTGTACAAGCCTATAAGACATTTTTGGGTCAAGAGGTTTCTCTTCGCCACATTGGAATGTGCATTGATTTTTTGGCGGGTTTTCAGGGAAGACTGTGTATAGTTTTTCTATTTTAGCTTCCATATTTGATGGGTATTTTAATTGGAGATTAAATTAGCATAATTTTGATCAAGGTGTAAAGCTTGTTAAAGCCTCATTTTTCTGTTATAATATAAAGATATTAAATATGTATATGTCGTCATTAAAACATTTATACGTACAGCTAAAACAGTACAAGGAAAGCCATAAACCGCTTTATTTTCTTTCGGCCATGGTTTTTTTCTGGACGATTTTTGATTGCATATTGTCTTATGCGGTTCCGTTGATTTTAACTGAACATGGCTTTTCGGCTACGCAAATGGGGTTTATTCTTGGATCATCTTCAATTGCGGGTGCGGCTTTTGATTTTTTAATGTGCAGATTCATAAAGACTGTTAATTTTAGAAGGGTTTTTATGTTTATGTTCGCGATTTCCGCTGTTTTTCCTTTGATTTTATGGCAAGCAAAAACGATTCCGATATATATTCTTGCAATGGTTGTTTGGGGTATTTATTATGACTTATACAATTTTGGACTTTTTGATTTTGTAAGTTGTTATACGGAAAAAAAAGAGCACGCAGCCAGTTTTGGAATTGTGCAGGTTTTTGCGTATTTAGCTGAAATTATTGCGCCTCTTGTTGCCAGTTTGTTGATTGTTGAATATGTTGATTTTAAGACTTTTGCGGGAAGTGCGATTTTTCTTTTGATCGGATTTTTATTTTTGATTTTATTGATGGTGGTTACTAGAAAGAGGAAGCTTGTTGATTTGAAGTGTGAAGATGGGTATTGCGCAGTGAAGGAATTGCCGAATTCTGCGAGCCAATTTCGATCGTGGAAAAAGATTGGCGGATATGTTTTTCCAGCCTTATTTTTGACGTTTTTCTTGTATACGGTGGATGCTTTTTTCTGGACAATAGGACCGATTTATTCCGAGGGATTGGGCCTTGATGGGTTTAACGGTTTGCTGTTGGCTGCTTATGCGCTGCCTTTTATTTTAGCTGGAATTTTTGTTTCAAAATTAACAAGCAAATACGGTAAATTAAAAGTTGCATATGTCGCTTTTTTAATCGGATCGATTTTACTTTCTTGTTTCGCCCTCGTTTCAGCGATTAATCCGGTTTTTACAATTGGATTAACGTTTTTTGTTTCTATGACGATTGCGATTTCCTATCCTTCTTTGAATGGATCTTATGCGGATTATATTTCCGAATTTCCTGCGATTGAAAAAGACGTTGAAGGTTTGGAGGATTTTTTTACAAACATTGGATATGTGATTGGGCCGATTTTATCAGGCTTTTTGGCGGATACGCTTGGCATTGAAAAAGCTTTTTCTGCAATTGGAGCCATTGGTGTGATTTTCGCTTTGGTGCTTATTAAATCGGCGTTGAGAAAGAAAAAATTAAATGAAAAATAACAAAAAATATTTATGAATGGCGCTTTGCATCATTATCATCTTCGAAAACGAGTTTGCAAAATGGGCGAGCAGCTTCCAAGTCCGGATAAATGGAAGAGGTTTTTGGATGAAGCGATTTATGTTGTTGGGATTTTGGGTCCGGTTATGACGCTTCCGCAGGTTTTTAAAGTTTGGTTTGAGCATAACGCAAGTGGGCTTGCTCCTGTTTCATGGGGAAGTTATATTTTGTTTAATATTTTTTGGTTGGCATATGGAATTACGCATAAAGAAAAGCCAATTATAATTACTTATACTTTGTGGATTTTAATAAATACGTTTGTTTTTATTGGGATTCTTTTGTTCGGATAATTTTGAACTTTAGGAGGGTCGGTTTTGCGAGTTTTTCGTATATATATTGCGAGAATTTTAATCCGTTTGAATCAATGTGTTTTGTTGAATAGAAGGCAAGAATAAAGATGATTGGAATTGAAACTATGAATGAGATTGAAAAGCTTGTGACGTATGAAAAGTGCGGAATTAATTTTAAGAATATCCAGCTTGAAAGTGAGCCGAGAACGAGTGCGTGGATGAGATAAATTGAAAATGAAATTGCGCCTGTGAATATTAGGAATTTGTTTGAAAGGAATTTTTGAAAATTTGTCGATGCAAATGCGGCAATGATTATTAGAAATGAGCCGATAATGTGCCAAAATTGGCCAGGGCTAGGCAAAAATTGAAGATTGAATAATTCGTATATTGTGCCGTTTGTGTAAACTCCAAATGGGTATGCACCGAAGAATATTCCGATCAGAATAAGCGGAATTGTTATATAAAAGTGGTTGAATTTTTTGAAGAAGTTTGGTGAATTTGCAAAGATGTCGGCTAAAATTATTCCAAGGATAAAAGCGGAATAATACGTGTTTATTAGAATTAAATAAGTTAATACGTATGCGACGTAGCGCAATTTTAGTTTGCCGAAAAGTGCGATTACGCCGAGTGTTATGAAGGATCCGTAGAAAATGTATGACATCATCCAAAGTGCTGTGTTGTATGAGGCATCGTACGCGAAAAAGACTCTAAATAAGCCGCTTTTTAGCATATGCCAAAATGATGTTTCAAAGCTCCATTGTCCAGCAAACCACCAGGAAGATTTTGAAAATTCTGATGCTTCTTTATTGAAAAAGAATCCGAGTTTCATCAATATGTATGCGACAAAAACCGAGACTAAAATTGGTACGACTAGTCGGAAATATCTTCGAATTGCACTTGAAATAATGATTTCGTAGTTTTTAAATTTCAAAAATTTGTAGCTTAAAACAAAGCCACTGAGAATATAAAATAAACAAACTGCAAAGTTGCCGGCATAAAAAATTCCAAGAGGGGAGCCGGCAAGATATGCTTCCGAAGCAGCGTTAATATGCGATTCTGCTGCGTTGCCTGTATAAAGAGCGGGTAAAAATGCAAGAATATAATGATGAAAAACAACAATTATTGCGGAAATTGCGCGAATTCCATCGAGATAATTTATTTTTTCAGTTTTTTCCATATTTGTTTTTATTCAATAAAATCCACGAAACATTTTTCGCAGTAGATTTTTTCCGGACGACTTGGTGCATAGGAGGATTCCAGGCTTGCGCTGCATTTATCGCATTTGCGAGCCCAAAGTTGGCGAGGATTTCTGAGTGACATTCTTTCCATGTGGCGGCAGTCGAAGCATTTTCGCGGGATCGGTAAATTCATTTTTTTATAATATTCCAATTCTTGAGGTACGATTTTGTAGTTTTTCCCACACTTTTCACACGCCAAAAGTTCGTTGATTATTGTTGGTGGTACGGATTTGACATCGGTTGGTAAAACGCATGTTTGTTTTTGATATTCGCGTGCATCTTTTTCGCGCCATTTGAATCCTTTTGAAATGGCTTGTTCTTGCGTTAAAGGGTAGTATTCCTGTGCGACGCTTTCATTATATGGGAATGGTGTTAAATTAATTGGAAAAAATTCTCCATATTCATTAGTTTTTAACATATGATCAATAATTTTTCCCGTTAATTCTTCATATTCTTCTTTTGTATATCGTTTGTTTAAAATGCAATATTTTTGATTGTGAATTCCGTTACACCCGAATAAATATTGGGCGTTAAAGCAACTGTCGCAATAACTTAAATCATTATTCCTCCAGGCTACATGCACAAATCTCATGCCATAAGATTCGTTTACACCGTGAGTTTCATATTGAAGTTCTCCTTGCCAAGGTTCGTATATGTCATAGCAATCTTTCATTTCCCCAAAGTCATATGCGAATTTTACGTCCTTGCATTTGAAGCCGTAAAAGCTGTTTTTTGTGTTTTTACAGCTTATTAAATGGTCTCCGGTTGAGATTTCACAATTAAGAATTGTGCAATATTTTCGGGATGCGGATTTTATAAATTCGATAAATTCTTTGCGTGCATTCTCCATGTTTTTTGCGTTTGATAATTCCGCGCGGATTTTTTCATATTCTTCTTTCGTGGCTTGTTTATTGCGAATGTAATATTTTTTGTGGCGTAAATTATATGACATAAAGCAGTTTTCACAGCCGATGCAGTTGTATAAAAAGGCTGACTCGATGCAGTTTTCACAGTCCAGAAGCCCAATTGAGGCATAGCATCCTTTTGTGCTGACACAGTTATAGCAAAGTTCGTCGTGTTGCATTGCGAGACAATCAACACAGTTTTTGTTGTAGATATTGAAGTTTGTGCAGTAGTAGCAATCTTCACAGTGTGCGGAATTCATGCACATATAGCAATTTTTATTCCAGTCTGAATGATTTGTGTACTCTGAATTTGTATTATTTTGTTCCTGAGAATAAAGCGACATGCGTGGGACTGTTTTTAATAGAATTTCGAATTGGTCAAAAAATGGCTTATTGAAGTTGAAATCCATGCCATATTTTCGCGAATCAAATGAGTCGTCCCACCAACAATGTCCGCAATAAACCGGAAATTCCGTATTTTCCGGATAAATTGAAATTATTTTTTTCTTGCACGAATCGCACGTGCGTGAATATAAAATTCTTTCGTTTCTTCTGCAAAGTCTGCGGATTTGCCTACAGTCCGGGCAATGAGTCGGTGCAGGCATGGCATACGTTTTGCCGTTAATTATTGGCGAAATTTTGCGATAAAATGCAAAATCTTCATCTGTGATTTCGAAATTCTGCGCGCAATTTTTACAAATATGTGTTTCCGACATTTATATTATTTATTTTCGCGTTTAATAACAATCCAATGATAAAGATAAAGCGGTAAGCCAATCAAAATCAACGCAAGGTTCATTGCTGCATCTTGATGGCGTTGCGATGTTACATAGTCAATTTGTGGAGCATCTTTCCAGTTTTTATAGTCGGCTAGAAAATTAACAAGAGTTGCTTTTTCTTCTTCCGTTAAAACGAGCGGCGTTTTGCTTGTTGTATATTTTTCAATGCCACAAGCCGGATATGGGAATTGCTTGCTTGTTTGCCTTTGATATTCATCGGCTTGAGTGAAGACAAACGCTTTAAGTCCCATGTTTACAAATCCAACGCTGCCAATTACGAGGAGCACAAGCCCTAAAAGAGCAAATCCATAAAGATAAATTTTTCGAATGAGTGGATGATTTTCCATTTTATTTTTGGTTAAAAATTTTGGAACATTTTTATTATAATTTCTTTGAACGGTTAAAGTAAGATTTCGGTCTTGACATATTATACGTTAAGATTTAGAATAAACCCCTTAAAATAATTTTATAAAAAAATATGGCTGATTTTAATGAATTATATGATCGTTATTTCCTTGATGCGTATCGCTATTTTGCGCTTAGAATATACGATGATGTGAAGGCGCGCGAAATGATGGAGAAATTGTTTTTATATGTTTACGAGAAGGCGGATATTGAACCTATGGCGGTTTATCCGTTTTTGCCTTTTATGTACAGCTATTGCTGGAAAATGGTTAAAAACGAGCCGATTGCCGTGCCTGGTAGCGTTGTTGGTGGTGATAAAAGGCCTGTATTTTTTTCAAATACTTTTAAGGTTGATGCCGGTGGTGAAAGTGCAATGATTCCGCAAGCAATGCTTGAGCTTGTTTCACATTTGGATGTGCTTGAACGTGAAGTTTTGTGGTTAAAGTTTTTTGAAGAAATGACTGATTCGGAAATCGTTAAAACGACTCAGATGCATTCAAAAGAAGCTCCAAGAAAAATATACGATGTGCTTCAAAAGGTGCGTGATTTACTTGTTACTTCGGCTCCGGGGTCTGAAAAGCACATAAATTATTTTGGAAATGTAAATAATTTTTTTGATAGCATAAAACTTGCAATAAATATTACGGAAAACGGTACTTTGAAAGAGCAGATTAGGGAAAATGTTGCAAGATTATCTCAAGAAAAGAATAATCAGAATTTGTTTGAGAAAAAGGCTGTGGAAGAGGCGCAAGTTGAGTTTCGTCCAGAGCCGCAGGTTCAGCCAGAAGAGCCCGCTCAGTTTAATCCTGAGGCTTCTTTTCAACCAGAAGCGGAATTTCAAGTAGAACTTGAACTTCAATCTGAACAATTAATCCAGCCAGAAGTTGCTTTTCAAGCTGAAGAGCGATTTCAGCCGGAGGAACCGGTTCAATTTAATCCAGAGGTTTCTTTTCAATCTGAAGAACCTGTTTTTCAAGCAGAGCAACCTGTCCAATCAGAGCCGGAATTTCAAGCCGAATCAGGCTTTCAGCCAATGGCTCAAATCACGCAAGATATGGATATGGAGTCGCGTTTTGAGGCTGTTCCGGAACAATCTCAGCAAGAGCAATTCTCTGATGAAGAGCCATTTAGCTTTGGTGATTTGTGGAGAAGGGTTCAAGGCGGCGTAATCGCTGTTTTTGCGGTCATTGTTGTTGTTGCGGTTGGCGTTGCAATTTATTTTGGGACGAATGTCTATTCAAGAGTTACTTATATTGCGGATTTTAGTGAAGAGTATAAGAACGCTTTTAGAAAGGCTGTTCTTGAAAAAGTTTTGCCACCAAGAAAAGTTGCCAGTGCTGAAGTTAATAAGATTAATCAACTTGTTAATTTAGCGGTAAATATCAAGAATGATGGCACTGAGGTGTTTACGTATAGAGAACTTTCTGGGCTTAGGTGGGAAACGAGAGAGTGGAGGAAGATAGAGAATAAATAATTAATTTTGCTTTAGAAATGGCTTGTCCGCGGTGGCTGAGTTTGTTTTTGGCGTGTGCGGAAAGCGCTGCATAAACTTTCTTTTGACCATTAGGCCTGAAGCACGAGGAGAGGGGGAGCCCTTTTAAAATTGGCGCCTCAGGCCTATGTGTTATTTTTCCTTTGCAGGATCCTTCGAATGTGTAAGTTTTTTTATTCCAAATCAAGGCGGCTGTGCATTTGAATTCTGCGGTTCTTTTTGATTCCGGGACTTTTTCCATTTGTTTTAAAAAATGCGTGAGCCACTCTGTGTCTGATGCTTTTTCGCCTTTGCCCCATCTGCGAGTTTTGTGTCCGAGTGCATTTGGAAGTGCATGAATTTCAATTCCAGAATCTTCTGCAAGCGTATTCACTCCACCAGATTTTTCAAAATAAAATTTTGCTTTTATTTTTGCATTCGCTTTGTATGTTTTGCCTGATTCATGCGGAGAATCGATGATTCCAAGATCTTGCGGCATGACGAATTTTAAAGGTAGTCCGCGCAAAACTTCTTTTATTTCACGGAATTTTCCCAGATTGCTTGTGCCGATTAAGAGAAGCGGTCTGTTTGCAGGCTTTTTATTCGACCTCAGGTTCTTGGCCGTAGAGGGTTTTGTATTTTCTTTTTTCATTGTTTATTGCGCGATTAAGCCTTGTTTTTGTAAGTATTAATTTGTTTATTTCGGTTTCGCTTTCCTTGAATTTTCTTGCAAAATCGATAATAAGATCGTGTATTTTTAGAGCATATCCGGGGTTTTCACTTGTTATTGCGAGTTGTTCATTGTGTTCAATCGCGATTTGATATTGGTCTAAAAACGCATGTATTTCCGGTAAAAGATTTTTGATTTCGTAGTCCAATCCGGATTTATATAAAGCGGCTAAATAGTCATAATAGATGCGAATATTTTTGTTTAAATTCGAGTTTGATTTTGTGTATTCGTAGATTTTTTTAAGTTCCGGGATTGCCCATGTTAGGCATTCCTTTTCCTCATTAACAAGGCATAATTCGTATATTACTGTTTTTACGGCAATTGATTTTTCATTTTGTGAAAGTTCTGATAAAAACCTTATTCCTAGGTTTGAATATGGTGGAGCTCCCTTGGACATTCGAATGTAGGTTTTGCCAATTAAATAATTTAAATCTTGTTTGAAGAATAATGGCTGAGCGGACTCGAATTTTATTAATGCGTCTTCGTATTTACCATTTTTATATAAATTTTGTCCTTCTTTATATTTTAATTTGTAGAACGCTTCATGCGCAGATACAAACAAGAGGATAAGGCTTAATAATGCGGCTAAAATGATGTACGGGTTTTTATATCCGGGTGTAAGTTTTTTGGAAATTTTATTTTGTTTTGATAGAGATGCGATTATTCCTAAAAATCCCCAAAATAAAAGCGAATTTGATACAAAATTTAAATTAAAATCCATTTCGCTTTGGCCAAGTGCGAGTAAAACAGATGTTCCTAAAACTGTTATTTCCGGTGTCAGTTTTTTTATTGATAGCGCGATGAAGATTAAAAATGCGACAAAGAATGCGAGTGCAAAAATTCCGCTATCGTTAGTGATTTTTAAATACAAGTTATGTTGATGATTTTTTGCAATTTGATCAAAAGCCGAAGGTCCATATCCTATCCATGGATTTTCTGAAAAGATTTTCATTGAAGCTCCAAACAGGTTTAATCGGTCTGTGTATGAAGTTTTTCCTTCGTCCGCTTGAAATGTGATTTTGTTATATGGGTTTTGCGTTTCGTGATTTATGGACCTGAAAAGCGAGCATCCATAAGCCAAAAGCAGTGCGATTAAAAAGGCGAACACTATGCGTTTTCCACTCAAAATCAAGAAGCTTTTTGATGTTTTTATTTTTTTAAGAAGAATGATCGTTGTGATAATTGCCGCAATAACAAGCATTAGCCACGATGTTCGTGAGAACGTGAGAATAAAGGCTGAAAATTGAAGCATTGTTGCGATCGTGTAGAGTTTTAACTTTGCACTTTCTGCGTTTACAAGTTTATAAATCGTTATTGGAATAATTAGTAACAAAAATAGAGCGAATGCATTTGGAAAAGACACTGCGAGCATATTGAAGTCTACGAACGTTGAAAATACGCGTGTTGGTGAAAGGTAAATGTAAAAAATAAGTCCCGCGAGGCTTAACCCTGATGCTGATGCAACTAAAAACGTAAAACCTTTATCGATTGTTTTTTGACTTAATGTGGTTTGGCTGATTATTAAAAACGTCACTGCTCCGCTTACGTATGCTAAGAAATCATATATTCCAAAACCGCTTATTGGTGCAAGTGCAATTGATAAAAAGAAGGTGGCAATAAAAAAAATAAGAAAAATATTTGCCAGTGAGCTTGTTTTATTTGACGATTTATTTGCGTTGCGTGTAAAAAGTAGTGTTAGTGCCGGTATAAACAATAGCCCTGCCCATAAAAAATGGCTGTGTAATGAGATCCCGCCGCGATAAAGCATTGCGAAGATGAATGCTACCGCGAATGGTATTAAAATCAAAAGTTTTTTCATTGTGAGGTTTGTTAACTTGAGGTCATTTTATCACAAATATTGCAGATTGGTTTTTGAAGGTATAAACTAACGCCGTGAAAACTTTTATAGTCATTCCGGCTTACAATGAGGCAAAAATCGTTAGTTGTGCTGTGCATGATTTAAAAATCCATGGATACCGCGACATTGTTGTTGTTGACGATGGTAGTTCTGATAAAACTTTTGAAGAAGCTGAAAGAGCCGGAGCGGTTGCTATAAAGCATGTTATTAACTGTGGCGTTGGAGCTGCGACACAGACCGGAATTGATTTTGCTTTGAAGAATGGTGCAGATGCAATTGTGACTTTTGATGCTGATTGTCAGCATTCAGCGGATGATATAGAAGGCTTGATTGAGCCGATTTTGAAGAGAAAATACGACGTTGTTATAGGATCGCGTTTTTTGAATAAACAAAAAATTCCATTTAGCCGCAGAGTGTTTAATAAAATTGGAAATTTTCTTACGTATTTAATCTCCGGTATTTACTCCACAGATAGTCAGTCCGGTATAAAAGTTTTTAGTAGAGAGGCTGCTAAGAAAATTCGTATTACAGCTAATCGGTTTGAATATTGTTCTGAAATTTTTCGTGAAATAAAAGAAACGCGTTTAAGTTTTATTGAGGTGCCGGTTAAGGTTTCTTATACCGCTTATACAAAGCTTAAAGGTCAAAATTTTGCACATGGTCTTGAGACTGGTTTTAAATTGATAGTTAGATCATTAATGAGATAAATATGAATGCTTTTACTTTTCATGGGTTTGCTTTATATCAAGTTATTACTACGATTTTTTGTTTAGTAATGATTCTTAAAATGATTTCAAGATATAGAAGGCATGAAAGAACTTTAAAAGAGCTTATTGTCTGGGTTGTAACGTGGGGAGTTATTGGTGGACTTGCATTTTTCCCTTTTATTATAGACTACATTGCTCAAGTTTTTGGGGTTAAGAGCGGGACCAGCGGGTTTTTTGCCATATGGTTGATAATTTTAACTTACGCATTTTTTCGTACTTTTGTTGTTGTTGAACATATTGATAAAAAAATTACAGATTTAACGCGAAAAGCGGCTTTAGATAGCCATGATATTGATAAGGTTTTAAAAAAGGATAAGTAAATTTTATTATGAATTTTCCGCGAGTTTCTATAATAATGATTAATTATAATGGTTTAAAAGATACGATTGAGTGTCTTGATTCTTTGATAAAATGTACGTATCCGAATTTTGAAATTTTGCTTATAGATAATGGGTCGGAGCTAGATCAGTCTAAGGCAATTTCTGAGCTTAAAATGGAGAAATTGCGCACTTTTATTAGTAAAGAGAATTTGGGATTTGCGGGTGGAAATAATTTTGTAGTTAAGCATGTTTTGAAGGAGGGGAAGAGTGATTATATTTATTTTTTGAATAACGATACGGTTGTTGAGTTGGACTTTTTGGATAAAGCCGTTGAAGCGGCTGAAAAAGATCCAAAAATAGGCGTTGTTGCGGGTTTATCTTTGCAATATGCAAATCATCATTTGATTGAAAATGCAGGACATGATTTTTTGAATTGTGGTGATTTTGTGCCGAGAGGAAGGGGATTTAAACGTGAAGAATTAAATGAAAAATGTGAAGTTTTGGGTGCATGTGGCGCCGACAGCCTGTATCGAGTTGAAGCTCTTAAGCAGTGCGGGCTTTTCGATGAATCGTTTTTCTTGAATTATGAGGATGCGGACTTGTCGATTCGATGTATTTTATATGGTTGGAAATGTGTTTATGAACCTAAATCTATTATTTATCACAAGGTTAACGCTTCGATTAAAAAGGTCAGAAATTATGCGTATGCGCTTAGGTCTCAAGGGAATCTTCTTAAGGCCTATTTTTATAACACTCCAGCCTTGGTTTTGCTTTTGAATATGCCATTTTTTCTATTTCGAGATATTACGGTTGTTTTAATTAATTTGATATTTTTGAAGTTTGAAATCGTTAGACTTTTTCTTCATTCGAGATTTGTATTTTTGCGAAATTTGAAGGCGATTTTAAAAGAAAGACGCGCTCGAATGAAGCACAAGCGCGTTTCGAGTTGGTATATTTTATGTAAGCAAAAATTCTTTCTTAAAAAATATTTTAGATATTTTGTTGAAATAATTTTGAAAGGAAGGGGATCGGCGCTTCATGGGAGAGTTAAGATTTAAATGAAAAGTTTTATAATTAACGAATAAGGGATTGTAAATGCATTTATTATTATACGTGCGATTTTTGAAAATTGTTTTGTGTAGAACCCAAGCAGGAGCTTTGGTTTTATGTAAGCGGTAAATGTGTTTTTTTCATTTTCCGTTAAAGTGTGTAAATCTTGTTTTTGTTTTTTGATGAAAAGTAATTTGCGCCAAATGTTTTTGAAATATCTGTTTGCGATAATTCTACGATTTTTTAATATCCATTTCTTTTTACTTTTGCTTCCAATGGAATTTTTATAATCGTGTTCGACGATTATATTTGGGTCAAATAGAATTTTTTCGTTTGTCGTAGTACATCTGATTGCGTAATCCACGTCTTCATAATATAAAAATAGAGATTCATCGAAATATCCAACTTTTTCGATCGTTTTTTTACTTAAAATAAAAGCTGAACCGCTAAAAAATGTAGCTTCTTTTTTGGATTTTATCTTAGGAGCGCAGTTGTAATTTAATGGGTATACAAAGCCAAGAACATTCATTCTTAATTCTTCTACGTTTACGTTTCCATTTGGTAAAAGTACGAGCGGTTGAATGATTCCGTATTTTTCTAAATCGTCCGCTTCAAATTTAAGCGATTTTATAACTATGTCTGGATTTAAAATAAAGAAATAGTTACATTTATCGTATAAGTGCTTTATGCCTTGATTAACGCCTGCTCCGTATCCTTGGTTGTGCTTGTTTGCTATTAATTCACATCCAAAACTTTTAACAATTTCGCACGTTTTGTCCGTTGAATTATTGTCTATTACTACAACGTTTTTTATGGTCGGTAAGCTCTGAAGCAAGTGGCCGATGCAATCTGCGCTGTTGTATGTGACTATTACAAATCCTAAATTAATTTTTTCCACCACGATTCGTTTTTTTTATACCAATTAATCGTTTCTGAAAGCGCTTCTGAAAATGAAAATTTCGGTGTCCAGCCAAGCTCGTTTTTTAGTTTTGAAAAATCTACGGAATAGCGTCTGTCATGGCCGAGACGGTCTTTAACATATTCAATTTGGTTTTCACTTGTTCCCATTTTTTCAAAAACCATTTTTGTAAGATCTATGTTTTGAATTTCGTTTCCGGTGCCGATGTTGTATACTTCGCCGATTTTGCCTTTATGCATGATTTCATCAATTGCGATGCAGTGATCTTCAACATAAATCCATTCGCGAACATTTTTTCCATCACCATAAAGCGGAACCTTGAGTCCGCGCATGAGATTTGTGATGAAAAGGGGAATGACCTTTTCCGGATATTGATACGGACCAAAGACGTTACACGAGTGTGTGACGATTATAGGTAGGTTGTATGTTATAAAATAAGCCCTGCAGAGGTGGTCTGCGCCTGCTTTTGAGGCACTATAAGGACTATTTGGCATAAAAGGAGAAATTTCGTTAAAAGAGCCGTTTTCTATGCTTCCATACACTTCGTCGGTGCTGATTTGGATATAGCGTTTTACATTGTATTTTTTTGTAGCTTCAAGAAGCGTGCAAGTGCCAACAACGTCGGTTATCACAAAATCTCGCGGACCTGTTATTGAGCGGTCAACGTGTGTTTCTGCGGCATAATTTATGACTGTATCGAATTTACGTTCTTGAAAAAGCTTATCAACAAGCGCTTCGTCTGTTATATCGCCTTTTACAAATGTGTAATTTGGATTTTTTTCAACATCGCGTAGATTATCCAGATTCCCCGCATACGTCAGCTTATCCAGATTAACGATTTGATAATCCGGGTATTTTTTTAGGATGTAATGGACGAAATTTGAGCCCATGAATCCGGCGCCGCCTGTGATTAGAAGTTTCATATACTATATTTTATGCATTAGTTTTATAGATCTTGTTACATATCCGGTCTTTCCATCGGTTTTTATTCTGATGGTTTTTAGCCTATTTGGCGACTTTATGTCTATTATATATCGCGTCATCTCCGGTTTAAATTTTATTGTTTTTACAGTCGTTTTGTTATCCTCTGATATTGTTTCAACTTCGGCGTTGGATTCTGTTGGCGGTAATAGAAAATCCATTTGTAAGTAATCAGCATATTCAGGCTTCGGAACATCCCAAAGCATTGAAGGACTTTCTCCTGTTGGAGATATGGCGCTATTTTTTCTTCCGTTTGTTCTTATATTGTAATTTGTGGCTTTAACTTTTAACATGTCTAGATCGGTATATTGATAAGACTCAAACGGTATTTTTGTTTGATTTTCGAAATTACCGAATTGATATTCCGTTAGCTTTGCTAAAGACCTTTCGGCTATTTCAAAGATTACTATTTTTGTATTTTTTATATTGTAATTTTCCAAGGAGTTTTTTGGTATTGATATGCGTATGCTTGTAAAATCCGTTGAATATTCGTTTATATAATAATCTAAGTTTTCTGCAAAACTGTCTCCATAGAGCACAATAGGTGGTAACTTTTCGTGATTGGTGTTTTTAATTTCCGGGATTGTGTTTGTTTCTTTTTGTGCCGGTATTCCAAGCAAGTTGTCCAAGTCTCCGCTTTGAGTTTGTGCGTTTTTATATAGTACGTCATTTCCTATATCTATGTTTGATAAATGACTTATTATCGTTTTTGCCGTTATGAATGCGCCGACGTAGTTCCAGTGGCTGTCTCTTTTGTAGTAAATTGAATATTTGTTTTTATAGTTTGACAAGGACTGAATCAGGTTGACGTGATTTACGTTTTGTTTGTTAAATTCTTTTAAAAATCTGGTGTGGTTATAGGCGCATTTTTTGCATGTAAACGGTATAAATTCCGGATAAATTGTGCTTTTATTTGGAGTAATTACAAAAAGAAATTTTATACCCTTTTTTTCCAGGTCCACCTGAAATGTATATATGTTTTTTACGATTTCAGATATTTCTTCGTCTGTAAGTAAAGATCTTTTATCATAGCCTTCGAGGTAATCCGTGTAAAATAAATAATCGTTTTTTCCTATGATAACCTTATTATTATTCGTGCTTTTAAAAACGTCATAATCTATTATGTTATTTATTTTTATCAGCGTTTCTCGGAATCCAAAATTATCATTAAAATATTTTTGGAATTGTTCCATGAATAAGCCGTTTTTTAAGTTTTCTATGTTGAATTTTGGAACTTGAGTTTTTAATCTTTTTTCTTCCAGAGAGTCGGTTTTGAATACGCCAAAATGCATTTGCATAAATGGCATGAGCGTTAATATCAAAAATATTCCAATGATTACGTACTTTGTTAATTGTTTAGCCTTGTTATTCATTAAAATCTAAAATAAATAAACGGATTAAAGCTTCCTGAAGAAAGCGTTATATACGAATAAACCAATATAATAATTGCCATACTTCCCTTTGTCACATATGCAAATTTGAATTTTTCCGAAATTTTATAAATGAATTTGAAATTTATAAAGCTTAATAAAATTGCAACTATGGTTATAAAAATAATTTTATTATTCATTCCCGCATAATATAGGAGGGATAATGATTTTGAGTTAAAGCTGAATGCATTTCCTATGAAGCTTATCGCTTGTTCCATGTTTTCCGATCTAAATATTGCCCATCCTATTAAAACAAAGAAAAAGGTTATTAAATTTGATATTATTGGATGAAAATTTTCAAGTTTTTTTAATAACCATGCTTTTTCAATAACGATTAATATCCCGTAATAAATGCCCCAAATTAAAAACGTAGTGTTTGCTCCGTGCCAAAACCCCGTGAGTGTAAAAACAATTATTAAGTTTAGATAATTTCTTATTTTTGAACATCTGTTTCCGCCGAGCGGTATATATAAATAATCTTTGAAGAAGCGTGATAAAGACATGTGCCATCTTCTCCAGAATTCCGTGATGCTTTTTGATACATATGGTCTATTAAAGTTTTCCGGGAGATTGAAGCCAAACATTTTTCCTATGCCGATTGCCATGTCCGAATATCCGGAAAAATCAAAATATATTTGAAGCGCATACGTAAGCATTCCAATCCATGCAATTGACATACTCATATCGGAAGAAGAGAAGCTGAATATCGCGTCAACCATGGCTCCGATTGTGTTTGCAATAATGACTTTTTTACCTAAGCCGATGGAAAATCTCCAAATTCCTTCTAAGAATAAATCCGAAGTGTGTAGCCTTTCTTTTATTTGATGTGCGATTTCATGGAATCTTACTATTGGTCCTGCGATTAGTTGAGCAAAAAACATTAAATAAAGAGTGTAGTCGATAATATTATAAAATGGTTTCTCTCTTTCCCTGTATATATCCACTACGTAGCTTATTTTGTGAAATACAAAGAATGAGATTCCTATTGGAAGTATGATTTTTGTCCATACGATGGTTTTCATGCCCATTATAGATAAAATCCAGTTGAATTCGGCTTCAAAATAATTTGTATATTTAAAATAAATAAGAATTCCAAGATTTATTATTATGGAAGCAATTAGATATATTTTTTTAGCGTTTCGCCCTTTGGCTTTATCCATCAATATGGTTAAAAAATAATCAATGGTTATATTGATAAGAAAAATCATAAGGAAATTTGGAGCGCCCCATGCGTAGAAAAGTATGCTAAAAAGCACTAAAGTAAGATTTTTTAACGATGGAGCAAGAAAATTTACAGCGTAATATGTGAAAAGAGCCGCCGGCAGAAAAAGAAATAAAAATACAGTTGAGCTGAAAACCATGATTGGATTTTATCTTTTTGTCGTTATTGTATCAAGTATTTATTTGAAATATATAAAAAGACCTTTACAATGATTTTATGCAAATGCTTATTCTTTGCGGTGGACTTGGGACCAGGCTTCGTCCTTTAACGGAAGATATTCCAAAACCTATGCTTGTTTTTGATAATAAGCCTTTTTTGCAGTATTTGATCGAGTATTACAAGGGGCAGGGTATTAATGAATTTGTTTTATCCGTCGGATATTTAAAGGAAAAGATAATTAAATATTTTGGCAATGGGAAGAGATTTGGAGTGAAAATTAATTATTCGAAAGAGGATGTGCCTTTGGGTACCGGCGGGGCTTTATTTAAAGCTAGGAAAATCCTTAAAGATGTTTTTTTTGTCGTTAATGGAGATACTTTTCGTGAGGTAGACCTGAATGATTTGCGACAATTCTATAAGAAGCGTGATGCTTTATGCGTTGTAGGTGTTTCAAATTGTATAAGGAAACAAAGCTCCGGCTTTGTAAAGTTTGATAAAAAATGGCGTATCGTTGATTTTAAGTCTTCCAGTGACGTCAAAACCGGCTATATAAACAATGGTATTTATCTTATGGATAAGCGCATGTTTGCGTTTTTCCCGAGAGGCAAATCGTCACTTGAGGATGATGTTTTTTTTAGAATTAAAAGCGGCCTTTTTGCTTACGAAATTCAAAAAGGTTATTTTATTGATATTGGTACCATAAAAACCTATAATCAGTTCGCTAAAGAATTTTATAAGGTCAAAAATGTCATTAGTGATACGTTCAAGAGCTCCGGTGAGAATTAGTTTCGCGGGTGGCGGTACAGATATTAGTCCATATACTGAAAATTATGGTGGCGCTGTGGTTAGTGCGGCTATAAATAGATATGCTTATTCAACGTTTATTGCGCGCGATGATAATAAAATAATTCTTGATTCGCTTGATATGGGTTTAAGGCTTGAATTTAATGATATTTCCGAGATAAAACTTGATGGTCAATTGGACCTTGTAAAGTCGGTAATTTTATATTTTAAAGAAAATCGTCCATATTTTTTTGAAGAGCATGGTAAAGGTTTTGAAATTTATACAAGTTGTGAAATTCCGCCGAGATCCGGGCTTGGTAGCTCCGCTTCAATGTTTGCAAGCGTTATTGGTATTTTTAATAAATTGGCAAAAGAGTATAGGATTGATAATTATGATGCCGCTGAGCTTGCTTATTACCTTGAAAGGGAAAAAGTTAAAAATCCCGGAGGTAGGCAGGACCAGTATATTTCTGTTTTTGGTGGTATAAATCATATAGAATTTAAAGGTAATGATTTTGTTAAAGTGAATTCATTTAATTTGAAGCGAGATTATATATTGGAGCTTGAATCTAATCTTCTTTTGCTTAACATTGGTCAGCGTCAGGACTCGGGTGATATTATCGATGAGCAAATTAAAAATATAAGTATCAATAAGGATTCTCTTGATGCCCTTCATGAAACAAAGGAGCTGGCGACTGTTGCCAAATACGCTTTGCTTCGTGGCGATATAAATTCAATAGGGGAGATTTTGGACGCCGGATGGCGGGCTAAAAAGAAATTTAGTGGTCAAATTACGAATCAACAGATTGATTACGTCTATAGTGAATTGAAAAAAGTTGGTGGAATAGGGGGCAAAGTTACCGGAGCCGGCGGCGGCGGTCATCTAATTTTTTATTGCTTTCCCGGTAAAAAATTGTATGTTCTTAAAAAAGCTCTTGAGCTAGGTCTTAAAGAGGTTTCTTTTGTATTTGATCACGAAGGTTTAATAGCTTGGCATTCTTCAAATTATGAAAAAAATAATACAATCTTGTATTCGAGAGAGCGTTCGGGTGAAAGAATCGTTTCCAGAAACGCTTATCGAGAAAATAGAACAATCGGCAAGTAAAATTATTTTTTCGCTTAAAAAGGGCAAAAAAATATTAATATGCGGTTGTGGCGGAAGTGCATCCGATAGTCAGCATTTTGCCGCAGAGTTGGTAAGCAAATATAAGCTTGAAAGGAAGGCTCTACCCGCAATAGCTTTAACTGTGAATTCTTCCATTGTTACTGCAATTTCGAACGATTATAGTTTTAAAACCGTTTTTTCGAGACAAATTGAGGCTCTTGGAGGCCCCGGGGACATTTTATTTGCGATAAGTACTTCCGGAAATTCAGAGGCCGTTTTGGAGGCTTTAAAGTGTGCTAAAAAGCAAACCATGTATTCAATTGGGCTAACGGGTGAGGGCGGTGGTAAAATGAAAGAATGCTGCGATTTATCGCTTAACGTTCCTTCCAAAGAAACACCACGCATACAGGAGTCCCATATTTTAATAATACACATTATTTGTGAACTTGTTGAGAAGGCTTTTTATGAAAAATAGAGCTGTTTTTTTAGATCGCGATGGGGTTATCAACAAAGATAAAAATCATGTCTATAAAATTGAAGATGTCGAATTTTATCGTGATGTTTTCTTGGCTTTAAAGAAAATTCCCGTTGGTTTTAAAAAAATAATAATTACGAATCAGGCTGGTATAGCCAAAGGTTTGTATGCCGAAAGAGATTATAATATTTTGATGAAGTGGATGATTGAGCGGTTTAAGAGCTATAAAGTTAAAATAGATAATGTTTATTTTTGTCCGCATCATCCGGAAGGAGTTGTTAAAAAATATAAAAAAGCATGTAGATGCAGGAAGCCTAATGTTGGTATGCTTAAAAAAGCCGAAATAGATTTTAATCTCGATTTAAAAAAATGTTGGTTAATAGGGGATAAGTTGTCGGATATTTTGGCGGGTAAAAAGGTTGGTTGTAAGACTATTCTTGTTTTAACCGGGCAAGATAGTGATAATAAAAAAGCGTTTGTCGAAGCTGACTTTTGCGCAAAAAACCTGACAGAAGCTGTTGAAATAATTAACAGGTGATTTTTTTTGTTGAACTTATCTGTTCCAAAAAGTGTGACCTTTTTTGACTTTATCTCGCCAATAATTCAATAAGTCTGTCATCGTTTTTTCAAACGGTATTTCAGGCTTCCAGCCTGTATGTTTTTGAAATTTTGACGTGTCCGGCACTTGAAGATCGGCATCGAGAGGTCTTAATCTTTCAGGATCGGTTTCAATTTTTATATCTTTTCGAGTCGAAATGCTAAGTAAAAATTTAAGCATATCCTCAACTGTGCACGTGTACGTTCCGCCAATATTGTAATATTCACCCGATATTGGATTTGTCGTGACGAGCATGTAATAAGCTCTTACAGCGTCTCTGACGTCTGCCCATGTGCGAAGTGATTTGATGTTTCCGACTTTTACAATCGGTGGTAATAAGTTGTTTTCTATCATAGCTATTTGTTTCGCAAATGTTGATTCTGCAAAAACGTCGCCTCGTCTTGGGCCTGTGTGCGTAAACATGCGTGTTGTCATTATTTTCATTTGATATGCTTCGGCGTAAAACCTTCCTATCAAATCCGTTCCGGTTTTTGAAATTGCGTAAGGAGAAGCCGGGTGGAAATTTACGTCTTCATGAATTGGTAATTTTTCCTTTGGTACTCTTCCAAAGACTTCAGATGATGCACATACGTGAATTATAGGAGACATATCCAGTTTTCGTATTGCTTCGAGCAGTTTTGCCGTACCAAGTATATTTGTATTAAGCGTTTCAATTGGTGATTCAAAGCTTGTTTTTGGATAACTTTGTGCGGCTAAATGGAACACGTAATCCGGCTTTGATTCTTTTAAAACGTATAGAAGCGATCCAAAGTCGTTTAGATCACCATATAGTAACGATACGCGGTCTTTTCTATTGATTCTGCCTGTTAGGTGTTCGACGTTGTCCATTGGACTTCTCCACCTACACATGCCATATATTTCCCAATCTGTATTTTCAAGTAAAAAATCAGTTAAATGAGATCCAACCATTCCCGTTATACCCGTTATTAAGGCTTTTTTCTTTTCCATAAATTGTTGTTAATTTTTAGCGTTTTTATTAAACTCTATTTTCATTGCTTTTTCAATGCTCATTGGGGTTTTTCCGAGAAGCTCTTTAAAGTATAAAGACTTTATGTGAGTTTTTTTTGCTCGAATTTTTAAAAATTCTTTTGGTGGTTTTATTATTTTTATTTTTAAATTCTTATCTATGTTTTTTTTGTATAAATAAGCTAAATCTTGCCTTGAAAGCAGTTTTTCTCCGCAAATATTGAAAATTTGATTATCAAATTTGTTGAATTTTTTTATCAATTTTCTTATTGCGCATAAAACATCTTCGATATAAATAACGTTTCTATAAAATGTATTAAAAATTTCAGCAGGTTTTTTATTTTTGGAACAGTCATTTATATATGTCGTGAATTTATCGTTTTTCGCGAATACAAGAGATAATCTGAATATTTTCAAATTTTTTTCTTTTTGGAATTTCTTTTCTATGGCAAGTTTTGTTTTTGCGTATTTTCCTAATGGATGCGGTTTTGAAAGTTCATCCGCACAAGTGTTTTTTGTTTCTCCATAAACCGTATCTGACGAGAAGAATAGTATTTTCGCGCCTTTTTGAAGGCATTTTTGTATAAAATATGAAGTTCCTTTTACATTTATTTTATAAGCCAATTTATAGTTTTTTTCACATAAATCCGGAGATGAAATTGCGGCTAAATGAATTATGAAATCATTTTTTTTGACTTGATTGTAGTCAAATTTTTTCGGAATTTCTAAGTCAATATCTAAACTTTTTGGCTTAAGACCGCCCTTTAGCGTTTTTATTAGTTTTTTGCCTATAAATCCGCTTGCTCCTGTAATTAAAACAGACATGTTAAATCGTTACTTAATTTTTGCTTTTTCCATTATCTCTTTTATCAGATATATTCTTGATTTAAATCTTTCCGCCAATGTTTTTTTGCTAAAATTTTCTTTTATGTATTCTTGTCCTTTTTTTGCAATGTTTTTATCGCGATTTGTGTAGACGTTAAGCATTGTTTTTGCCGCATGGTCTATATCCGGCTCAGCCCATAGATTTCCTTTTTCATAAGGTCCGACGTTATGTTCTATTTCGATCATTTTGTAATTAACAAGGTGGCTGTTTGTTGTATTTGTAAAATCAAGATTTCCCGACCAGCCGGTTGCTATTATGTGTTTCCCCAGATACATAGCTTCCGCGATACTATATCCAAAGCCTTCCGCTCTGTGTAATGACACAAAACAGTCCATGCAATTAAATAATCCCAGCATTTCTTCTCTGTTCATATAGTCTGGAATGATTTTATAATTACAATTTTTTAGATCGTTTTTAAGTTCTTCCAGCTGATTTGGTTGTGCATTATGGCATTTTATTATTAATAAAATATCGTTTTTGTTTTCAAAAGCTTTTGAAAAGGACTTAGCAACAGCAAATGGGTTTTTCCTTTCTATAAGGGATAATCCGTCAAAGCAAAATAAAAATACAAATTGATTTTCAGGGATTTTGAAATAGTTTCGTGTATATTTTGCATCAACATCAAATTCAATCGGTATTGGTGTATTTACGACTGGAACGGTGGATTTTTCCGAGATTGCATTTAAGCAAAAGGTGGACATTGTCCACACTTCATTTACATAATTGAAGCGATCTTGCCATTTTTCCGGGAACTTTGTTAATTCCCAAGCCCAAAAACTTGTCGTATATTTGTTGGTAAATTTTTCCGGTCCAATATCTCTAATTATGTATGGAATTTGATCTGCGTTTGCGACCAGTATGTTTATATCGTAGGGTAATTGATTCGAAAAATTTGTGTAGGTTTTGTCTTCGGTGCGCGTCCATGCTTGGTCGATATTATATAAGCTGAACGGTATTTCGCTTGTTTCTATTGCTCTTATTATACCTCTTGCTCCTTCTCCGACGCCCGATTCCGCATTAATGTAGCCAATTATATTTACGCCGAATGGTTTTTTTTGGTTTTCAATAGACCTTAGGAATGTTTTGCTTTTTTTAGATTCGCCTCTTCTTTTTTTAAATTCTTGAAATTTTAAAAATTGTCTGTAAAACCATGCGTGCCCTTTTGGTCCCGTTAATTTTTTTATTAATTCTGAAATTTTTGCCAATATAATATGTTTGTTGATTCTTGTGTGTTTTTTCGATGGTTCTATTGTGCAATTTTTTGAGAAATAAGCGTCAAACTTATATTCATTTCTAAATGAGTTATACGCCCAGTGAAATATATTCATTTGATCTTTTCCCCAGATGTCCGGATAAAACCTTTTCACATCTTCACGAAAATTGTACGTATATTCCATCAGATTCGTTATAACTGAGTCTTTTCTTGCCGGTTGCATAAGCCATTCTAAGAATGAATTGTGTTCTGTTTTATATGGATTTTCGAATTTTTTTTGTAAATCTTTTCTATCCCAATACAAAGCGCGAAATATATCTGATATTTTTACCCCGTTTTCGAAAAATCCATATGCATAAGTCCATTTTTTAGTTTCTTCAAAGGCATTTTTTATAGTTCCTTCTTTATAGCCCTCAAACAGTTCTTTAATTGTAGGGTTTAACCTGCTTAAGTGATGTCGCGTTTGATATTTTGATACTAATTCCATTTCATTCATTGGAAATCCACTGAAATGAAAGAAATATAGAGGTTTTCCGTTAACAAAATATTCTTCGTTAATTTTTGTTATATTACTTCGTTCGTGCAGGTTCCAATATGCAACGTTATAGCCAGGCTCTCGCAATACATAAACGTCATCAAAAAGATTATCCAATAAAATCATCCATTTTTGGTCCGTAAAAAGCCCTTTTTCTATGCGGTTTACGGCTTTATCATACAATCTTTCTTGCCACCATTTGAGCATTTTGAACGTTTCTTCGTTTCTGCGTGTCCCTATGAACCCCAGGTTATAACTTCCCGAAAGCAATAAATCGACTTCCGAAGGGCTGCATCCGTCTTCCGGGATAGGTGACGTTGTGTGTGGAGTCACGACGAAATTGTGCTTATCGAGAAGTTGGCTTAATTCCGCCATTGTTTTATAAAAATGAATGTCCGGATCGAAATAACATATTTTATTTATTTCCGGATGTTTGTTGTATAGGTATTCAATGAAATATGGTTTTACGGCTGTGTTTAGCTCTGTTACGTTATATTTGAATGTAAAAGATTTTAAATTTTTAATATTTAATTCTTCTATTTTTATAAGTTCAAACGGTTCTTTTTGCGGATCAAATTCGTCTTTTAATTCATCGACTAATAATGCAAAAACTTTTGATTTTGGGTGAAAATGTAAGAAATTTTTTGTTAAATTGCGTGCGAAAGCCAGATAATTTTTTGAAAATATTATGCAAATATTAAGTTCATTGTTTTCCATTGGCGTTTATTTATAGTATTTAATTTTTAATCTTTTTTTCAGTCTATTTTTCCAAAGATCGTCTATGTAGGCTTTTCTTCCTTCGAGGTCTTTCGTAGTTGTATTTAACTCTTTTTCTTTTAATTCCAGGTCTTTTTTTAGAGATAGGATGTAATTATCTTTTTCTTTTATGTTTTTTTCAAGGTCTTTGAGATATTCCTCCTTATCCTTAACGCTTTTTTCAAGATCTTTGGAGTACTTTGTGCTTTCCTTGGCGGCTTTGTTTAAATCAGCGATATATTCATCCTTTTCCTTAATGCTTTTTTCAAGATCTTTGAGGTACTTATCCTTTTCCCCGATCGCTTTATCCAAGCTTGAAATATATTCCTCCTTATCCTTAACGCTTTTTTCAAGATCTTTGGAGTACTTTGTGCTTTCCTTGGCGGCTTTGTTTAAATCAGCGATATATTCATCCTTTTCCTTAATGCTTTTTTCAAGATCTTTGAGGTACTTATCCTTTTCCCCGATCGCTTTATCCAAGCTTGAAATATATTCCTCCTTATCCTTAACATTTATTTTTAACGTTTTTGCGTAAATTTCTCTTTCTTTGCTTATTTTTTCCAGATTCGCCGCGTAATCACTTTTTCCTGTTATTTTTATAAAATCTTGATATGTGAAATTGAATTTTTCGTTTATTTTTTTGGCCAATTTTGGATTGTTTAGTAATGTGAAAAAATTATTTAGCGCAAAATATTGATATTCAAATTGAAGCTTATTTGTTGTTTCTAAGGCTAAAGTTGATATGCAAAATGGTATTAAGTCTGCATCATTTTCATTTAAACCGTTGAACGTATTTGGGAATATTCTATTAAGATTATCAACAGATTGAATATTGATGTAGTTTTTGAGGATTTCTCTGAATTCAATAGATCCTCTTATTTTTGTTTCCGGTCTTAATCCGCTTAGATTGGCCTCGTTTTTTCTAATTCTGAACTTGATGAGATTTTCCGGCATTACGTGTATTTCATATTTCATGCAAAGTTTTATCCACATATCAAAATCCGGTAATTGAGCATATCTTGGGTCGTAAAGCCCTGTGTTGCCGTAGCATTCTTTGCGTATTAGCATGCTTGGATGACAAAGGCAGTTCCATTTATAAAAAAAATAATTTAACCATTCAAATCTTGTTCTATTTGGCTGTTTAAATATGTCGTAATAAAAATGCGTTTTATCGGTGAAGTCTTTTCCGTCTTCGTCTATTATTTTTGCGTACCCAAAGACCGCTCCAATATTTTCATGTTCATCTAAAAATTTAACTTGTTTTTCAAGCTTATCCGGTAGAAAAACGTCATCGGAGTTTAATATTGCTATATATTGGCCATTGGATTGTTGTATGCCGTTATTTGCAGCAACTGATCCTCCTTGATTCTTTTCAAAACATGTTAATTTTATTCGCGGGTCTTTGATTTTTTTTATTTCCGCAGCCGTGTTATCCGTAGATGCATCGTCCGTTATTATTATTTCAAAATCTTGATACGTTTGATCAAGCGCGCTTTGGATGGCTTCTCCAACGTATTTTTCATGGTTGTAGGCTGGTATTACTATACTGACTTTTGGCATATTATTTTTTAAAACTTTTTAAAATATTGCAAATGTTTTCAATATCTTTTTTAGATAAGCCTTCGTGCATAGGCATACACAATACCTCTTTTCCTATTTTTTGTGCAACTGGTAGGTTCGTAATTTTAGCTGATTGTAAATGTTTATAGCATTGATATTCGCTGCACAATGGATGGAAGTATTTTCTGGTGAAAACATTATATTTTTTAAATTGTTTATAGACTTTATCGCGTGAGGTCCCAAACTCTTCTTCGTTTATTCTAACGGCAAAATATTGATAACTCTTTTTTACGTTAACTTTGTTTTGTAATAATTTTATTCCATTAATATTTTTAAGGTGTTTTTCATAGGTTTCATAAAGGGATTTTCTTGTTTTTTTAGCTTTTTTCATCATATTTAGTACCAATAATCCTATTCCGGCTTGTATTTCGTTCATTTTTCCGTTAATCCCTGGTGCGAGAACGGTTTCTTCGTTTTTAATTCCAAAATTTCTAAGTAAATTGATTTTTTCTTTAAGGTTTTTATCGTTGAACGTTAAAGCTCCTCCTTCGATGGTGTGAAAAAGTTTTGTTGCGTGAAAGCTAAACATCGTAATGTCGCCGAAACTTCCTATGCCTTTTCCGTTTATTTTCGTGCCAAAAGCATGAGCTGCATCATATATTACTTTTAGCTTATGTTTGTTTGCTATTTTTTGTATTTTTTCTATATTACAAGGCGTGCCAAACACGTGAACCGCTAAGATTGCGCTTGTTTTAGGCGTGATTAGCTTTTCAATTTTATCGGCATCGATATTCATTGTTTTGTCGTCTATGTCGCAAAAAACCGGCGTAATATTATTCCATGTTAGGCTGTTTGGCGTTGCCGGGAATGTGAATGGAGTCGTTATAACTTCTCCGGTTAAATTTAACGCTTTTATTGCGATCATTAGCGCATTTGTGCCGTTATTGAAGAGCGATATATGTTGTACGTTTAAATATTTTTTTAATTTTTTTTCCAGTAATGCATGTTGTGCTCCAAAGTTTGTAAGCCAACCCGAATCCCATATTTCTTTGAGTTTTTCGTTTACGTTTTTCAAATCAGGCAATAACGGCTTTGTTATATATATTGGTTTTTTAAACGGTATATTTGTCATTTGTAGTTATTTTTGAAAAATCCATAGTTTTAACCTTGAACATTGTGCGCCTATTTTTAAAAAATCTGCAAGTTTTTCATTTGAAGCGATCTTGTTAAAATTACAATCCCAGTTTAATTTTTTATCAAAAATAGGCCTTACGCCCCTTGTTAATAGAAAATATGCTCCCAGTCCGTTTGCGTTTATTAATTTAAATTTATTTTTTTTCATAAAATTTATAAGCTCGTTGTCGCTTAAAAAGTAATTATGCCATTGTATTGGTATTGGTTCTAGGCCGTAGGCTTTTCTAAATTCATTTAGATCATTGGCGCCATTTTTACTTCCTTCAAGCATTATGAGTTGTCCACCGGTTTTTAACATGTTCATAAATCCCAGCAAAACTTGTTTTTGCAATTGCCATTCGGGGATGTTGATTATGAATCTTTGAGAGATGATAATGTCATAATCTTTATCTAATTCATATTTATTTAGAAAATCAATTTTTTTTAACGTTACATTTTTCCTTCCCTTCAATCTGCGTGAAGCTTTTTTTAACCTTGTATCCGAGAAGTCAACCGCGTGTATTTCTACGCCTTTTATTGAAGAGTAAACATAAGTTCCTTCACCTTCTCCGCATCCTGCATCAAGTATTTTTGAATTTGGTTGGATGTGTTTTTTGATTAGATCTATTTCTGCGTTTAACAGGTTTTTATCGTACATAGACTCAACGTTTTTTTCATTCCAGTGGTCCAATATTGATTTTTTATCTTTTTTCATAGCTATTATTATTTTATGGCTTCTAGAATTAACTTGGAGTCTTTTCTTGTTTCCTTGTTCTTTAATTCTTCAAAATCGCTTTTGTTAAATTTTACGCTTTTTATTTTTTTAAATCCCGCTTCTTTGAGCCTTCTTTTAAGCTCTTCTTCGTTGTATAAATATTTATGTCCCCATTCGTGAAAACAAATGTTCATCATTTCCGCTTTTGTTTTGATCCATTGGTATTTATGTGTTTTAATCCAGTCTTGATTTTTCCAAAAGAAATTATATTTATGGACTATGTAATCCAGATCTATTGTTGCAATGCGGAGAGCTCCTCCTTGTTTTAAAATTTTGTGAAAATTTTTTATTACTCCCAATCCTTCCTCGACCGTTAGGTGTTCTATAAAATGTTCATTGTATATAAAATCGATTGAATCGTGTTTATATGGTAGCGGATTTAGCATATTCCATTTTAAGTCGGCTTTGTTTGATTCCAAGTCGACATTTGTCCATCCTTTAAAGTATATGTCTCCGCATCCTATGTGTAATTTTTGCATAATTTAAGGCGATATTCCTTGTATATTAATTGTATTGTCCCAGTGCACATTTCCGTACAAATAAGATTTTTTTCTAGGCTCTGCTTCAAATTGTGTTGCTATAGGTATAAAGTCTACAAAATCAACTTTAGAACTCGCTATATCGATTGGGACAGATAATACACATGCGACGTTATATATTCCATGAATTAGCGAGCTCTTGAATCTCCAGTCTATAATATATTTACTTCCTTTTTTAAGATTTAATATATTTTTGTCTTCTATGATGCTGTCTGAGTATACGACATCAATACCGTTTTTATCTCTTATGTGATACCCATAAGCTAATTTTTCCATATCGTTATTAATTTGTAATGCCATCCTTAAAATTACGTTTTGTTCGTACTCTACGTGTTGTATGACATTTTCGTTTTCATCAAGCAGTTGTATGTTCACAAAATTTGCCATGCCGTTTTGTATTCTTTGGTAAGAGGCGCGTTTAGTAAATTGATCGGAATTTGAGAATATTTTATGTTTAGTTTCTTTATTTAACGATTTGAGAGCTGCTTTAGTTTGTGGTTGTATTGTTTTTTGATTGTTTTGTACTTTCATTACAAAGTATTTTTCTACGATTTTATCTGATTTATCGAAATCTACTATGCTTCCTTCGTCTAGCAATATGCTTCTTTGGCATATGCTTTTTATGGCTCCCGTATCATGGCTTACGAATATAAGGGTTATTCCTTTATCTATCATTTTTTTCATTTTCGCCATGCATTTTGCTTGAAAAAACATGTCTCCAACGGATAGTGCTTCATCAATTATTAATATTTCGGGATCAACGTTTGTAGCAACTGCAAACGCTAATCTGACAAACATGCCGCTTGAATATGTTTTTACAGGTTGTTCTATAAATTCTCCTATATCTGCAAAAGACGTTATATTGTCCAGTTTTTTATCTATTTCTTTTTTTGTGTACCCCATTATGGCGCCGTTGAAATAAATGTTTTCCATTCCATTTAATTCCGGATTGAAGCCGGCTCCAAGTTCCAAAAGCGCTGAAATTTTACCTTTTGTTATTACGTTTCCTTCCGTTGGCGTTAAAACTTTTGTGATTATTTTTAATAGAGTTGATTTGCCTGAACCGTTTCTACCTATTATTCCTATCGTTTCACCTTTTTTTATTTCAAAACTTATGTTTTTTAGGGCAAAAAAATCATGATGGTATTTTTTGCGAAATGGATTTAACGATTCCTTGAGTCTATCTATAGGATTTTTATATAGTTTATATGATTTGGATAGATTTTCCGTTTTTACTGCGATATCTGACATAAGTTTTGTGGCTTGTTTATAGTACGTCTGCGAAATGCGGTTTTAATTTTTTAAAAATAATGATTCCGATAAGCAGAATTATTATTGTGGTGGTCCAAAAGTATATTATTTCATTTTTTGCTTCCCAAAAGGGGGCATGATAAATAAAGCTGTTTCTGTAGCCTTCCATGATGTAAAACATTGGGTTTGTTTTTAAAATATAATCATATTTTTCAGGTAAAATTTTAAAATCCCATAGAATCGGCGTTAGCCAGAAGCCAAATTGTAGTATTACACTTATGATTTGCGCTGTATCTTTTACAAAAACCTGTATTGCTGACGTTATCCAGCTTAAACCGACCAATAGAATAAACATTGCTATTAAATAATAAAAAGCCTGTAGCCAATATATCGAAAAACCGACATCGTTTATCAATAAAATTATTATTCCTATAATTATAAAAATAATATGAGTGATGAATGCTGATAACAGTTTTATTATCGGTAAAATAGCCGTTTGAAATTGTACTTTTTTAACCAAATATGAATATTCTTGTAGTGCGCTCGTTGAAGTCGTTAGTGCTTCTGAAAAAAAATACCATGGAACAAGTCCTATTGTGAGCCATACTGAAAACGGGATGTCTCTGATCGGTCCGCTGTTGAATGCTTTGGTGAATACAAACCATAAAACTAAAATCATTACCAGCGGTTGGATTATTGTCCATATAAAGCCTAAAAACGAGCCTATGTACTTATTTTTATAGTCTCTTTTTGTGAGTTGATATACGACAAATTTATTTTTATAGATTTCTTTGACAAAGTCGAAAATCATTCTAATATATTTCATACTTTCGTTTGATGGGTAACGAAACCATTTTACACCAAATGTTCTTATTTACTAAAATACAAAAACAGCTCGTGTTCAAGCCGCATTTTTTGACATTATTCATGGTATGTATAATTATTTCCGCGGTAAATTTTTTTAATATTGAGCTTATATGAAGATAATTGAAATAAAAACTTTGGGATTATCAGAGGTTAAGGTCGTTAGATTTGAGCGTTTTTTGGATGATAGGGGCTATTTTACAGAACCTTTTAGGAGAAGCGATTTTGATAATAATGTTGATATGGGATTTTTGAAAAATGTTCAGTTTTTGCAGTGTAATGAAAGTTTTTCAAAAAAGAACGTAATGCGTGGATTGCATTTTCAATGGAACCCTTGCATGGGTAAACTGGTTCGACTCGTTTATGGTCGAATGTTTGATTTTGCCCTTGATATACGTAAAGATTCGCCTAATTTTGGTAAAATCGTTGGTTATGAGTTGAAATCGTCTCTAGATCAAAATTACGGAGAGTGGATTTGGGTTCCGGTTGGTTTTGCTCATGGCGTGTGTTTTCTTGAAGATTCTTTGATTGAGTATTTTTGTTCAAGCGAGTATAGCCCCGGATGTGAAGCGTCAATTTTACCAATTTCAGGCGATATCGATTGGTCTTTGTGTGACACTAGCGTTAAAAGCACGTTTGATAAAATGTCTAAAAATATTATCTTGTCCGAGAAAGACAAACAGGGTTTGTCTTTGTCTGCATGGAGGGATGATGATAGGTCAAGTTATTTTGTATGTTAAAAAATGTTATTTCTAAAAATAAGTGCGTTTTTTTGGCCCTTTTTTTGCTAATTTTGATATTTTGCGCTGTATTATTGTTTATTTTTTCTAATAAGCTTGTCGATATTAAAGTTATAAAAAACACTGATATCGATAATTCGAATTTACCTGGATATAATGCGGAAATATTGTCGTATAACGTGCCTTCCAAGATGACAATAGGCGAAACGTATTTGGTTTCTATAACCGTTAAAAATTTAGGAGATAATTCATGGACTGCTTTCGATAAATACTTCCTTGGTGAAGTTGATAATAAGTTCGATTTTAGGCCTTATAGAATTCGTCTGCCAAAATCTGTTCACAAGGGTGAAATTGTGGATTTTAAATTTCAGATGAAAGCTCCTGAAAAAGAGGGTACGTATAATCAAAAATTTAGAATGGTTCGTGAATTCGTTGCTTGGTTTGGGGACACTTTAGACATGAATATAGAAGTTACAAAAGATGAACGGTATAAGTCTGCTTATAAAATCGAGAAAAGCTTGAGCGATAGCGTAGATTATTCTGCGGAAATTGTTGATTTTTCCATACCAAAAAGGATGGTTGCCGGTAAAACATATCCGGTATATTTAAGCATTAGGAATAACGGAAATTTTTTGTGGAATAAGCTTAATAATGTTTTTCTTGGTTTTTCAGAAGACAAAATGCAGTTCTCGTCTTCCATAAGGATTGATTCTTATGAAATTCAAAAGAATGAAATTATGGATTTTAAATTTCAGATGACCGCTCCGGCAAAGAAAGGTTTATATATACAGAAATTTCAGATGGTGCGTGAACTTGTTGCGTGGTTTGGGGATATTGTAAGCGTGCCAATCGAGGTTGTTGATTCTATTGGTGATGAAAATTTTAATATAATTAAAGATTTAACCGGGAATACCGATTATGCCGGTGAAATTGTTGGTTTTGATTTTCCTCGTGAAGTTATTGCCGGTAAAGTGTATTTAGTTAGCCTTTTTATAAAAAATACCGGAACTAAGACGTGGATTAGCGGGGACGATTATTATTTGGGTTCGGTTGATAGTAAAAGTAATTTTGGGATCGATAGAATCCCGATGCCAAAAATTACTTATCCCGGAGAGATTGTTTGTTTGAATTTTCCTTTAGTCGCTCCCCCCGAAGAAGGTTTATATATAGAAAAACTTCGTATGGTGCAAGAGCTTATTGCTTGGTTTGGAGATACTTTTGAAATACAGATTGATGTAAAAAAAAATAGCGAAATTTTATCTACGCAGATTGATAAATTTACCTTGTTATTGTCCCGCAATGATCTGAAGTACTTTGAAGACTTTTCCAATGCGAGTGTTGAACAGGCCGTGAAAGTCGATGGTTTAAACGATTGGAGAAAGGCCAAGTTAATTTTTGATAATCATGCTTATGACGTTAAGGTGAAAATTCATGGTGATAGCATGAATCATTATGATGCTAAGGTTAAATCTTACAGAATTAAGCTTGCAAAAAACGAATTTATAAATGGTTCCAATGAATTTAGTTTAATAATATTTAGCGACCGTAGTTATATACCCGTTTTGTTTGATAATTTTTTGAAGAAATTTAACGTGTACTTTCTGGAGCAAAAATTGGTGTTTTTTTCTTTAAATAGCAAAAAATATTTACCTTATTATTTTAGACCTGCAAAAGATACCGACTTTGTTGAGAGGAATGAATTTTCAAGCAGTTATCTCATTACAAAGCCTGTCGTTGATCATCTTTTTTCAGTTTTTATTTCCGCAGAAGGGCATCAATCATTTTTGGACTATAATCTTTCTCGTAATGAAATAAAGCCGGTCGAAAATGTTGAAAAAATAAATTATTCTTTGTATTTGTTGCGGCGGTTATTTTTAGATAAATCAAGAAGATTATTTGATTATTTTGACCGGGAATACTTGTTAAATTTTGAGGCTATAACTACTTTATTTTTAAACACACACGATATTGTTGGTGATAATTTAGCGATGATTTATAGGTCTACAAATGGGAAATTTGTTCCAATGCCAAGCGAAGAATTCATGTTTATATATAGGAATTTGTTAGTCGAAGTCGAGTCGAATCATGTTTATTGCGATAGGTTATCCGGCTACAGATTGGCTGATTTTGTAAAAATATTTTCTTATTTTAATTCCGACCCCGGTTTTAGACAGGAGAAATATAAAAAAGTTTTTGATGCCGTTAAGGATGATACGTATTTTAATAAGGCTGTTGTTGATTTTGAAAATAGCATTTTAGCCATGATGCACGAAGGGATTGACTATAGGCAATTTGGGAATCCTGTTCATTTGGCTTATTTGAAGCACAATATGGAATTTTTAAAAAAAGAGTTGTTGTCTTCCAAATTTTTAATTTTTCCGAAAGCCATGGGGTCATCCAAGTCTGTAATTAAGTTAAATCCAATCTCCATTTCTGAAATGAAAATTAATAATTTTAAAATCAATTTTAAAAATAAATTTTTACCGGGGCAGAGCGTAAGAATAATTTTAAAAAATAAAGACAGAGAGGTGGTTAGTTTCTTAAAAATTGCTAGCGCGTCAAGCGAAATCGATATAGCCAATTTGTTAGATTCTTCGCATTTTTATTTAAACTTAGATGAGGATTTTTATCCTGAAATCAATGAATTTGAGTTGACGTTGGATTATCCATACAACTTTATAAATGATTTTACCCTTAACGTTAAGAACGAAATTTCCAGTTTAAATTTGATAAATAATGAAGATATTTTTGTTGTTAATGATCTTAACGGTTATCATGTGGCGATCGATAAATATTTTAAATATCAAGACAATAAGACCGATAATATGGCCTGTACTTCAAGGTACGATAATGACCTTAAAGATTTTGATAAATCACTATTAATCGATAATTCCAAGTTGCAAAGTTTATACAAAGGGCTTATCGATTTCATAAAAAGCGTTGATGCTAATTTTGAAGATTTAAAGAAAAGATTTTTAAGCGCGGCGTTAACTTTGCAACTATATGCTTCGCCTGGTGTTATTAATGTTGAACTTAATAGCGCTCCTTCCTCCAATCCCGATCGTAATTTAGATTTTTTTGAGTCTTTGAAAAAAAGAATCATTTACGATTTGAATTTTGGCAAAATATTTATGAATGTATTTGAAAAAGAAAATTCGATTGATTTTGTTATGTTACCTATATCGCTATCTGATATTAAGATTGACCGTTTTATTGTAAATTTAAAAAATCAAATTTCATCAAAATTAATGGTTGATGTTGAGCTGAGAAGATTTGATGGACCCGTTTTGTATAGAAAAAAATATACATTTGATAATGGAGTTATGGATTTAACCGGTTTTTTTAATAACCTGACTTTTAATAGTGATTTGGACAAAAAATTAAAGGTTCAAAGAACGGAATATGATTTACATATTTCAACAAATTTTAAAGGACACATCGCAATTGATTCTATTGATTTGGGTGCTATAAATACCGTTACCGGACTTAAATTATCTTCTGATGATGTTAAATATGCCGTGGCCGATGCCAATCAGTATTATGATGATGAAAAGTATTTTAGTCCCGTGAATACTTTTGATAGGTATAAAGTTTTTAACTTGAATAATGGTAATTTAGCTTTAAGCGGGAATGTTTTTGTTTCCGAGGACATTATTGTTCCTTATAATGCAACTTTGATAATAAAGCCGGGTACTAAGATAATCATGGCACCCGGAGTTTCGATTTTATCTTATTCCAGGGTAATTGCCGAAGGCACGGAGGCTTTGCCTATTTATATAAAAGCTGAAAATCCCGAACAGCCGTTTGGTGTATTTGCTATCGTTGAAAATGGCGCCAGCGGGAGTTCGTTTAAATATTTTAATATAGAGCATGGTAATGAGACCTATATAAACGGACTTTATTTATCCGGCATGTTTTCCGCTTATCATACAAGCGATGTAGTGATTGATCATTCTTCTTTTAAGTTTTCTCATTCAGACGATGGAATTAATCTTAAATATTCAAATTCGAAGATTTTAAATTCTTATTTTTATAAAAATAGTGCGGATGCGATTGATTTTGATTTTATGTCCGGTGAAGTCGTTGGTAACAAATTTGAAGAAAATGGCAATGACTCTGTTGATATTTCCGGCAGTACAACGCTTATAAAAGATAATTATATGTATAAATCCGGTGATAAAGGCGTTAGCGTTGGGGAAAATAGTAAGCCGTTAATTTTGAATAATCTCATGGATGGTTGTCATATTGGTATAGAGTCAAAAGATTCGTCTTACCCAATTGTTGTAAATAATACGATTATTAACGGAGACATTGGAATTAACGCTTATCAGAAAAAAGAAATTTTTGGTTCTGCGGGAGGAGAGGTTTGGAATACTTTGATTTTTGGTAATAAAGAGCAGATTGTATATCAAAACATCTTTAAAGGCGAAAAACTGAGCACCGATTATAGTGAAATTTTCGTAAAGCATTCAGATGTTGAGGGTGGGTTTAGCGGTACCGGAAATGTTGATGTCAATCCCGGTGAAAATATTTTTTGGCTTGATGATTTGGGAGACTTTAATGTCACGATGAAATATTTTCCGGATTATGCAGGAAACGGCAGAGTTGGCATTTTAAATAAATTAAATTGATTTATGAAGCTAAAATTTAGTAAAAACATAATTTTATCATTTAGAAGATTTGAATTCAAATATCAAATTCCAAAAGCCATTGTCGGTAGAATCATTCCTCAGTTAATGAAGTACATGATTTGGGATGAATACGTCGGAGACAGCGGTTATTATGAGGTTCATAGTCTATATATGGATTCGCCGCATTTTAAATGTTATCATGAAAAACTTGACGGTTTTATAGATAGGAAAAAAATTCGTATAAGAAGTTATAAAAAAACGCTTAACAGTGATGATATCGTGTTTTTTGAATTGAAACGTAAAAGTGGTTCAGTCATATTAAAAGATAGAGCTATGGTTAGAGTTAAGGATTTTGAATTATTTGCCGGTAATCCTTTTGCGTTTTTCAGTATGGAAAATTATAAAAATGATTTTTTTAATGAATTTGTTTATGATTTTTCCAAATATCATATGAAGCCCGTTACTCTTGTGTCTTATAAAAGGAAGCCGTTTTATTCAAAATTTGATAAGAATTTTCGTGTTACTTTTGATTATGATTTGAGTTTCGCAAAAATAAAAGACTTTGATTTCAGCGTTAAATCCGAATGCGCACATCGTGACTTGGCTGTTATGGAGGTGAAGTTTAATGGCGCTATGCCAAAATGGTTCCATGATATAATTGAGATGTATGGTCTTACTCATGATACGTTTTCGAAATATTGTGGAGCTGTTGAGTTTTGCTATGGTTTCCCTAATTATTTTTAATTTTTAAACTAAAAACATATGGATATTTTTAAAAAGAAAGCCTTGGTATTGATTTTTGGTGATCCTTTGCAATTAGCTATTTTGCTCTTGATCGCTACTGCGCTCGGTTTTGCTATAGCTTGGACTTACAGAAAAACCCATAAAGGATTTTCGTATTCACAGTCATTTAGCGTTTCCATTATCCTTATGACTGTCGTAACCGCTTTAATAATTACTTTGATACAAGATAGCATAGCTAGAGCGATTGGTATTTTTGGAGCATTTTCGATAATTCGATTTAGAACTGCCGTTAAGGATGTTCGCGATATTGCTTTTATATTTTTTGCTTTAGCAACGGGGCTTGCGGTTGGCGTTAAGTCTTTTGCGAGCGGTGTTGTTGGCGTGATTGTAGTATGTGGTTTGGCCTTTGTTTTGTATAAAACCAATTTTGGAGGACTTAGAAAATTTGAGTATGTTCTATCGTTTAGGATGGAGTCCAAACATCATTCCGGGAATTTATTTAAAGATTTGTTTGATCGTTATACGAAAACTCAATCTTTGCTCAATGTTGATGCCAAAGAGAAGGGTTCTCTTTTGTTTTTTACGTTTCATATTAAATTGAGAGACGAGGAGAAGCTAAATGAATTTATAGCTGAAATGAACAAGGTGAACGGAGTCAGTGATGTTAATATAGTTTCGTCTGATAATGATTTGGAATTTTAATATTTTATGGATATATTTTTAAAAAAACTTGGGATCGTGAAGCCGTTTATTGTTAAGTATTGGCCTTATTTGGTTCTCGTGCCATTTCTTGTTTACTTCAGTTTTTACTATCCTTGGTATTTTCAATTGGTGTTCTTGGTTTTTTCGGCGGCGATTATTGGGCTTTATTTTAAATTGCATAAATCCGATGTGCTTGATATTCCGATTTGGCCTTTGTTTGCTGTAAGTTTGGCGGTTTTGATTTTTAGTAGAGTTTATCCGTTTTTCTTGAGTGATTGGCCGCTTGGGTATGATACCGGCATATATAAGTTTCATTTTGAAAAAGCGTTTTCAATTTTTCCGAGCTTTAATACGGGGCTTTATCCCGGTGTATTTTTGATTACAGATTTACTCTATGCGGTTGGGTTTAAAAGCGTGTCGATTTTGGGCGGCTGGTATGCCTTTTTTGATTTGTTGATTCCGGTTGCATTGTTTTTTTACTGTAGAAGAGAATTTGGCATAAAAGTGGCGGCGATAAGCGTATTTTTGTTTGCCGTTTCTTTGGCTCAGGCACAAGCTTATTCGTTTATTTTGTATAAAAATATTATTGCGCTTTCTGTAATGCTTTTTGCATTTTTGCTGATGGAGAGAAGGTCATATTTTGCAATATTACCGGCTGTATATTTGGTATTTTTGCAGCCTCCTGATTTTTTAATTTTTGCGCTTACTGTCGCGGTCTATTTTGTTTTGAATGTAAAAGATAAAGCAAAGAGAAATTATATTTTGATTTGTATGCCGATCGTTGCCGTCCTTGGTGCAATTATGTTTATCGTGAGTCCGAATATTATGAAGGAAGGTCTAAACACTCTTGTAAATTTTAAAGAAATGGGGGAGTCCGCAATGAAAGAGGGTATGTTTATGGATCCTGCAAAATATCTTGGGTTTTCAATTTTGTATGTTCCATTTGCGATGTTTGGTTTCGCGTATCTTATAAATGGTAGGAAATTTAATTTGGCGTTTAGTTACTTTTTTGTTGTTTTCTTATTTATCGCGTTTAAGCTGATTTTTTATAAGAGATTTTTGATTGAGTTCGACTTGGGTGTGATTATGCTTGCAAGTCTTGGTGCGTATTTGATTTTTAGGAAATTTTATTTATCCATATCGGGCAAATTTACGCTTTTTATGATTGTTTTTGCTTTGATTGCGGCAACGCTTTATGGGACATTGATGTATAAGCCGTTTATTTCCAAGGCTGAACTTGATGATATACAAGCACTTTCAAAAACCGAGAAAACCAGTGTTGTTGTTGCAACAAGCAGTTTGCACGCTCCGTGGTTGCTTGGCTTTAGTGAAAGGCCGACAATTGCACCCGGGATGTTTGATATGAATAGGTGGAATTTTGGTGATTGGCAAAGATTTTGGAGAGGGAGTATGGCGGATCATTTGATTCTTTGGCAGGATTATAAAGATATCCAAGGACCTTTATATTTGTTTTATGGCTTGCGTGAGCCATGGCCTGATTTTAAAAATTTTCCTATTTACAAAAGAATTTCAAATTTTGTTTGGAAGTATGTTCCCGGGGAAGTTGTTAATCAGGAAACGAGCGATAAGTCTGTCAAAAAATAATTTGATGATTTTGTGGACGAGATCGTTGAGTTGGTGGTAGAATATTTTGGTGGTTGCTCAAGAACTATTTTGAGTTGCCATTAATAATAAAATATATATTTTTAACCCCCTGTATTATGTTCAAGAAACTATTCTTGAATGAGAGAATGCAGAAGTTCACCGCTGTACTTACAGCTTTGAGCGTTTTTGTGTTTTCCGTTTACGCGGCACCTGCGGTATATGGTGCATTTTGGAGAATTAATCCCGATACCTTAGAATGGGATAGCACTCCTGATGATGATAGTGATTTTATAGCTGGTTATGGTTATGGTTATAACGTTGAGGATGGACAATATATCTACGGTTACGGTTATGGTTATGGTTATGGTTATGGTTATGACAATGGAACTCAGGCATATAACGATGAGGACAACGTGACGATCAGCGGGGGTATGACTTCTATCGATATGTATAGCTATGGTTATGTTTTAGTTCCAGCTGCGTCCGCATCTGCGGTTGGCGATGCAACTGATTTTTATGCAGTTAGAAATCTTATTATGAATGATGGGGCCGCAACCGTTGTGATTCCAAAGGGAACACGCATTACTCTTACGGGTGGCACAGCGAGTGATTTGGATATGTGGGTTAACGCTTCTCCGGGAAGCTCGTTTGCATATGATGGGTATACTGATTATGGTTTGATGGAATTTACCGATGCAAATGGCATTATTACAGGCATGACCTTCAGTCCTGATATCGAAGTTACCATTCCTACAACCGGAGTTGCTGATAGCACGGTGCTTGAGGTTTTTTATAGCAACGATGAAGGATCCACATGGGTTGATGATTCGAGCACTTGTACAGTTTCAAGCAACGAATGCGTGTTTAACATAGATCATGCAACGCAATATGCGGTTGGTAATGATGTTACCGGACCAACGGTTTCCAATGTCACATCCACAACAACAAACGGTTCATATAATACGGATGATGCTGTTGCGGTCACGGTTACGTTTACAGAGGCTGTTACAGTCACCGGTACTCCAAGAATTGAACTTGAAACAGGTGATACAAACAGATATGCCACATATGCATCAGGTTCGGGTACAACAACTCTTGTATTTACTTATACTGTTTTAGCGGGTGATACATCGAGTGATTTGGATTATGTTGCAACGACTTCCCTTGGCTTGAATGGCGGCACAATTAAGGATGCTGCATTAAATGTTGCAACTCTTACTCTTGCAACGCCGGGTGCGACATATTCTCTTGGTGCAAACAAGGCCCTTGTGATTGATACGACAGCGCCTACGTTTACTGTTCAGTATTATTCAGATACGGATCTTGTAACTTCACTTGGCAGTAACCCTACTTTAAAAGCCGGAACATATTATTTAAAAATTACGGCGAGTGAAACATTGGGCGCGGCTCCCACAATTGCAATAGCGGCTGAAGGAACGACAAATGATGTTACGACTGTATCTGCGACAGCTGTTAGTGGACTTGATTATAAATATACAAGAACGATTGCGGCTGATGATTTGGCGATTGGTGAAGTTCTGGAAGATCTTACGATAACAGGTAGTGATTCAGCGGGGAATTCCGGAACGACCATTAGTAATGAATCAACAAAAGCGGCTTATACGGATACGACTGCTCCTTCCGCTCCTACTCCAAGCCCTGCGGCCGGAACTTATTCAACGACTCAGAGCGTACAATTAAGTTCAACGGGCAGTGATTCTATCAGATATTCCACGTCTTCCGCTCCAACGACATGTTCAGAAGGTACTGAATATACAACTTCAATAACCGTTTCAACAACAACTACAATATATGCAGTTGGTTGTGATGATGCTGAAAACGTTTCTTCAAGCTCCAGCTCCACGTTTACAATTGGTGGAGGTGGTGGTCTTGGTGGAAGCGGTGGAAGTGGAGATTCTGTTGGACTTCCTGTTTATGGATTGCCAACAACGTCTTCAAATACGCCACTTGAAATAAAGCAACCTATTGATTTGCCTCCAACGGGTTTATTCTCAAGGCCGGTTGTTTTATCTAGTACGTCCGGTAATGTTTCAGTCAGCATTCCAAAAGATACGATTGCTACGGATGATGCCGGTAAACCTTATTCCGGAGTTATCAATCAACCACAAGTTTTGCCTCTTGGAAGCGCTCCAGCGCTAGCACCTGCGGGTAATCAAACAGTGTATGTGGTTTCCGTTAAGACTGATGTTCCTGTACATTTCTCAAAGAAAATCAAGATTACGATACCTTTACCTTCAACAGTTAATCCTAATAGTGCATCTGTTTATTATTACAATGAGCATACAGGCGTATATGAGTTGCTTGTAGGAACGCCTACGGCTGATGGAAAGGGAATTGAGGTTGAGCTTGATCACCTTACAAAATTTATCGTGACGGTTCCAAGCACCGTTGCTGCGGGTGGCATGTTTAGCGATTTGTCTGCGGATCATTGGGCTATGGAATATGTTAAAAAATTGGTTGATAAGGGCATTGTTAAGGGAAGGGCTGGAAATAAATACGAACCTTCGGCTGTTTTGACTCGCGGTGAAATGGTTAAGATTGCAATGCTTGCATTTGGTAAAAAAGTGCCTGCAAGTGTCGCAAAAACTTCATTTAAAGATGTTAAAATAACTGATTGGTTTGCGGCTTATGTTGAAACCGCAAAAGAACTTGGAATAGTTGATGGATATAGCGATGGTACGTTTAAACCGGGTGCGTCTGTGTCTAGAGCGGAAGCCTTGAAGATATTGCTTGTTGCGGCGGCTAAAGCTTTGGCGACAGATAAAACTATGACATTTAAAGATGTCGTGGTTGGTGCTTGGTATGTTCCATATCTTAAATTTGCGGTTGCAAACAGTGTTGTTGCCGGTTATACGGACGACACGTTTAGACCTGTAAATTCCGTTAATAGAGCGGAGATTGCAAAGATGACCGTTAAGCTTATGGAGCTTAAGTAAATAACAAAATCTAAAATCCAAATTGTTTCAAATGAATTGCAAATGACAAATGGATGATAAAGATTAAGAATTAAAGGTGAAATTGGAGGAAGGGTTCTCAAAAAGGATCCTTCCTTTTTGAATAATCAATTTACTTGCAATAATCAAATAATTTTTAATTTACAAAATTTTAAGTGTGAAGATTGAGTGGTTTTTGAGGCTAATTTTGTTGACTTTTATGTATTTTTTTGCTAAAATAGTATATAAATAAAGTAAAAAGTTAACAAATTTGTTTTATGCAAACCCTCACAGCGTTTTTTAAAAAAGCCCGAAGTTTTTTGGTAAAAGGTTTAATTTTTGCCATGGTTTTTTCGTTATTGAATTTGCCTATGCCGCAAGCTTTTGCGGTCGGTGAAACCGGAACAATTTCAGGAACCATTGCTTCAGGAGGCAGTCCCGTTGAAGGTGTTGAAGTTAATATTTTTGGAACCGGCGACTCCAGTCCGGATGCATGTGACATTGGGGAATGCGTTGCAACCACTGATGCGAGCGGGAATTACAGTATTTCCAGTATACCTGTTTATGCGGACTGGGGTGTTCTTGTTAGAAAAACAGGGTATTTGGGATATGCGTCTTATGGAATTCCCGTTACAGATGGCGGTACAACCGATGTTGATGTTTCTTTGACCGTGGGAGCCGGAGATAGCGTTTCCGGTACGATTACGGATGGTACAAATCCCATTGAGGCTTTTGTTATATTTTTTGGTGACAATGGGACTTGGAACATGGGAAATAGTTCCGCGGACGGTTCTTATGGTTTTTCGGGACTTTCAGCCGGTACGTTTTCTGTGTATTCCGGCAGTGGCAACATGGGATATTTTAATGACGCCGTTGTTATTTCTAGTGGATCGAATGATCTTGACATTCTTCTTGTGGGAGACCCGCCGCAAGTGATTTACATGGGTCCATCTAATGTTATGGCAACTTCCGTTGATTTGACTGGCACGATAAATTTTAACGGGGGTTCTAATATTGCGGAAATTGGTTTCAATTACGGCTTGACAACGAGTTATGGTGGTAATGTTTCCGCTACCGCAGGCGCGCCTTATACCGGTAATTTTACGCTTAGTATTACGGGTTTGACTTGTAATACAACGTATCATTGGCGAGCTTATGCTGTTAATTCAAGCAGAACCGGAAGCAGTAACGATAATACTTTTACAACTGGTGTCTGCGTTAACACTCCGACGGTTTTTTTCGGTTCCGTTACGGATGTTTCTACTACAAGCGCAGTTTTGAATGGAAATATAACCAGCGTGGGTAGCTCAAGCGTTATTGAACGCGGTTTTAATTACGGTTTGACAACGAGTTATGGTGCAAATATTTCTTTGACGGCAGGCGCGCCTTATACGACCGGCACATATTCTTCCGTCATATCATCTTTAACTTGCGGTACAACTTATCATTATAGGTCTTATGCGATTAATTCAGTTGGAACGAATTATAGTGCTGATGCTAATTTTTCAACTTCTTCATGTGTTGGTACCGCTCCAACCATTAGTACCGGTGCGGCGACATCCATTACGACAATAGGCGTGACTTTGAGCGGAAATATAACAAGCACTGGAAGCACAGATGTTATCGAGCGCGGTTTTGAATGGGGGCTTTCGAATACTTATGGTTATTCGCAGGCTTTTACGGGATCGGGTCCTTATTCCGGTGGTTATTCACATGAGTGGCTTAGCGCTATTTGCGGTACAACTTATCATTATAGGTCTTATGCGATTAATTCAGTTGGAACGAGCTATGGAAATGACATTACGTTCGCTACGGCTGTGTGTGAAGAAAGTGAAGAAGGAGTTGGCAGTATTCGCGGCGTAGTCGCAAGAGCCGCCGGAGGAATTATGCTTGGAGGAGTTTCCGTGACGGTTAATCCCGGGGATTATACAGCTACAACGAATAGTAGTGGTGTGTTTACCGTTACCAATTTAACGGTCGGTGAATATACCGTAACTGTAAATAGTTCCGGTTTTACAGCTCAAACCCAGGAGGGTATAACCGTTACGTCCGATAATGAAACCTCCGTTTCATTTTCTCTTGGTAGAGATGAGAGCGGTTCGTTCTCGGTTTCGGATGTAAAAATATATACGGATAGAATTATTGTTAGATTTAACCATGGTGCGGTTAATGGCACTTTTGATTGTTCAAACTATTTAATTGACGGTGAGTCTCCGGAATGTATGTGGGGAGGGGGAGGGGGAACCGCGGCTATAGGCTTTAATAGTTCATCCGCATTTGAGAAAAAACCGTTTGTTGAATATATGGGAGACAATGTTGTGATTAAAAATCTTGAGATTTCAGGTGAAGTTACGTTTGCTATTTCGGCAGATAATAGCATTGAAGATGGTTCAAATAATTTCTTGGAAGCTTATACAATAACCGTTACAGCTGAAGAGTTGAGTCTTCCAAGTATTTCTGACATTACCCCGGATAATGGATCCGTTGGTGATACCATAACTATCGCAGGTACTAATTTTGGCGTACTTGGTGAAGGCGGTTATATGGGTGATGATAATCATAAAGTTTTGTTTGAAGCCGGGTGGAATCAGACGACATATCAACCAAATCCTCCTGTTGAAGCAACTTATGTTGGATGTACCGGCAGTTGTTCTTGGAGTAATACGCAAATTAAAATTAAAGTTCCTACCGGTGCGAAATCCGGTCCTTTGAAAGTTTTCGTGAATGGGAATATGAGCGATGCCGATTATAATACATTTTTTGACGTAGCCGGCTCATACGCGTTTAAGGTTTATTATGGGCAAAACGATGATACGAGCACTCCAATGCCCGATGCGGATGCAGGCAATATACGTGCGCATATTGGTGGCATGAATGGAGAAGAATCGCATTATGTTGGAGATGGAAATATGACGTACGATGCTGATTCCGATACCTTTACGGTTGCCGGAGTTTCTTCTATGGGTTGGACTTTTGCATATGATGTTACGGGAGCGCATTTGAGTTCCGATGGTAGAGAAATTACAACAACCGAGACGAGAAATATATTTATTCCTGCAAGTTATAGGACAATTTCCGGTACGATTACTCTTGGGTCAAGCTGTACAAGCGCCGGACAAAATAAACAAGTTGTTGTTTTTCCATCACCTCAACAGGTGGATTTTGGTTCGGAAGGATTTAAATTTACACAACCAATTTTTGTGACAACAAATTCGGAATGTACTTCTGATTATACAGTTGGCGTTTCAACGGCAGGTATTTATCGCATAGAATCCCATATTCCGCCGGATAAAGGTGGAACTGCCGTTTCCGCTTCGCAATTTGTTGATCCGGATGCTTTAACGGTGACCGTTAATGGTGAAAATATTATAGGGCAAAATTTTACTTATACTTCCGCAACGCATAAGATCGTTGGTACAATTACAAAGCCTTCGGGTTCATTTGGAGATGATGAAAGGGGCATGCTTTGGGTTTGGGCTTATCAACCAAGGGATAATGGAAGAGGAACGGGCACACAAGTTAGTGATGATAATACGTTTACGCTTTATGTAACTCCCGGCGTTTGGAAGGTTGGTGTCGGTGGTTCAAATATACAATATCCAATTGAAGTGAGCGTCGAGGTCGATGACACATATGCGATTGATCAACCGGATAAAGGCCCTAATATTGTTATCGCTCCTCCATCCGATTTTATTGAGGGTTATGTTAAAGATGCAAACGGTGCCGGACTTTCAAATTCAAGCATTTACGCATGGAGAGAAGGTGGTTCCGGAGGAGGGAATTCTATGACTAATAGTGATGGTTATTTTAAGATGTATGTTCAAGAAGGATCCAATTATCATGTTGGTGCAAATGCCAAGCGGTATGGATATCTTGGAGAATATACAGGTATAAACGTTAGCTCTTCGGAGCATCCGACCGTCAACTTTGTCGTTTCTTCATCGAGCTTTCATGCCGTGTCCGGCGTTGTTACGAAGAACGGAAATGTTTTGCAAAATGCTTTTGTTTATATAACGGAGAGTGAGTGGGGACAGGGCGTTGCGAGTGGTGGAACGGATTCGAGTGGAGCCTACTCTCTTACGCTTCCGGATGGGAATAATCGATATATTCATGTTGGGCTTCCGGGTTCGGGAGACGTTTATAAAGCAAGCTTGGGAGCAACAAGTGCCGATGCAACTCACAATGTAACAATTGTTACGTCTACAATCACAGTACGCATTTCTCCCGCAAGTCTTTTTAATGATGCTTTTGTTGGAGCGGATGATCCCACAAGTCAAACCGGGTCGTTTTCGAATATAAACGTTGCATCCGGAGATGCCTTGTATAAAGAATATCAAATTGATGTTAGGCGCCCTTCTTCAGGGTCAAATACGCTTTACGTTCATGGAAATATCCCCGGATTTGGTCCTCTTGGGGAGCCGGAATCCGTAACGATAAATAGTGTCGGTTCATTTACAGAATCGAGTGGAACGGCAAATGACGGAATTATTGAATATTCTTTGATCGGTTATCAAACTGTTTCAGGCACCGTTACGGGAGACAATGTTGTTGGTGCATGGATATGGGCCGGTGGACAAAATGGAGGTGGTGGATCTCCCGTTAATAATGATGGGACATTTTCATTTAAATTAAAAAATGGGACTTATGATATTGGAGTTGATAAGCCCGGATATATTGGAGGAAAAACCGAGACAACGGTTAGTGATGAGGATATAACCAATATCTCTTTGGCTCTTACGTCGGCATCAGATACGATTACAGGTATAATTTATTATCCAACAAGTTCCGCCGCATCAGGCGCAAGAGTTTGGGCTGAAAATGGTTCCGGTGGACATGCGTTTGCAATGTCTAATGCCGATGGTACTTATACATTAAACGTTACGGCCGGAGATTGGACTGTTATGGCAGGACACGATGGATACTATTCCGACAGAGCGTCGATTACGGCTCCTGCAACGGGAGTGAATGTTACACTCGCTCAAGATGTTGGGTTTAATCCGCAACTTAAAAATGAGCCCATTATTCCATCGGACGGTGGAGTGGTGAACGGAACAGGTATTAAAGTTAATGTTCCGAAAAATGCTCTTGGTACCGGTGCAACGGCCGGTACGGTTGAGGTTAAAAATACAACAAATGTTCCCGTTACCTCGAGAACGAAACTCGTTGGTACCGCAAAAGAAATTACAGCTAAAAATGAGTCAAATCAGGATGTTAAAAATCTTGAAGGAGAGGCAACGATTGAGTTTACTCTTTCAAGACAAGATTTGATTGATGAGAACGTTGACACTATCGCTGAAGCTAGTCGAATAGAAATATATTCATGGGACGATACGGCTAATAACTGGGTCGCTCTTTCAACTGTTGCAACGTTAAATCCTGCGTCTGCCGCAACGATAGCTGAGCTTGATGAAACGTCTGCTGTTACTTTAACCGCATCCACAACTCACTTCTCGGCATTTGCTCCAATGTTGCCAACGGGTGAAAATGCTCCTGATGCACCTTCAAATCTTGAAGCTGCTGCCGGCGATGCAAGTGTTACACTGACTTGGGATGCTGTTTCCGGTGCTTCAAAATATTATGTTTATCAAAAGTCGGGAGACGTTTATCCTTATTTGAACGAGACGACATCAACAAATTACACGATTAGTTCTCTTACAAACGATACGGCTTATTATTTTAAAGTTTCCGCTGTTAGTTCCGGAGATGCTGAATCTTCTGCGAGCGGACCGGTTACAGCAACGCCCGTGGCTGCAGCTGTTAAAGGCGTTACCGTTACGGAATCGAGTGGTTCAACGGAAGCTACCGAAGGTGGCGCTACCGATACATATGCCGTTGTTCTAGATGCTTTGCCTTCTGCAACAGTTACCGTTGCGGTAAGCGTTGGTGCTGACGTGATCGTTTCTCCAACTTCATTGTCATTTACAACGGGGAACTGGAACACTCCTCAGACAGTTACCGTTACAGCCGTTGATGATGCGACCTATGAAGGATCTGAAGTTTCAGTTATTACGCATTCTGCTACAAGTTTAGATGGTGATTATAACGGGATTTTGATTGGTAGTGTGAGTGCAACCGTTACAGACAACGACTCTGCTCCTTCCGGAAGTGGAGGCGGTTATATTGCAACCGATCTTTCAATTACGGAAAAGGCACAGATAGAGATTAATAAAAAAGCTGAAGAAGCAAAATTGGCTGATAAGATAGCTAAAGAAACGGTTCTTGAAACTGCGAAGCAAAAAAATGCAATTTCACGTATTACGAATAAGGTAATTGTATTTAAAGATGTTCCTTCTTCATATTGGGCAAGTGAATATATTAAAGTTCTTGCCGAAAGAGGAGTATTGACGGGAAAGGCCGAGGCTCAATTTGATCCGGAAGGTTTTGTTACACGTGCCGAGCTTACAAAGATCGTTACAACGTCTTTTTATTCCGACATTCCCGGCGAAACAAATACGCCGTTTATCGATGTGAAATTTAGTAAATGGTATGCGCCGTATGTTAAATTCGCTTACGAAAAAGGCATTGTTAAAGGTGCTTCTGATAACAGGCTTTTTAAACCTGATGACTTTGTAACTCGCGCGGAAGCTATTAAGATGGTTCTTGCCGCTGCAGGAACAAAGCTTGCTGTTGACGTTGAGGCTGCGTTTATAGACATTGATCGCGGTGCTTGGTATATGCCATATCTTAACTATGCCACGGTTAATAATATTATTAGTGGTTATCAAGATGGTGCGTTTGTGCCGGAGGGACGTATAACTCGTGCGGAAGTTTCGAAGATTGTGGCGAAGTTGATCGAAATGAATGAGGCTAAATAAAATTCGAAATCAGAAGCACAAAATCCAAAATAAATTTCAAGGTAAAAGTTTCAAAGTTCAAATTGCAAATAGAGGCCGTTCGGAAAAATCCGGGCGGTCTTTTATGATAAAAATGCGTCTTTCATGGCGCTATTGCAGTCGCAAGAATTTGAGTGAATTTTATCGATGTTTTTTATGGCCTCAATAACAACTTTTTTAACCTTTTCGTTGTTTTGTTTGAAAACGCGGAGGACTTCTGCGCTCGTGACAGGTTTTATATTTTTATTGCCTTCTAAGCCTGCGTCATAGTCTGTAATAAGCGCAATATTCGCATAACACATTTCAAGTTCGCGAGCCAAAATGCATTCAGGGTATTGAGTCATATTGATGACTTCCCAGCCTTGTGAGGAGAACCAACGGCTTTCGGATTTTGTTGAATAGCGTGGGCCTTCGATTACTACAACCGTGCCGGTTTTGTGTGTTTTGATTTTATTTTTTAAGCATGATTTGTATAAAAGATCGCGTATGGAAGGGCAATATGGTGCTGCTGCAGAAACGTGTGCAACATGTGGTCCTTCGAAAAATGTATCTGCTCGACTTTTTGTGCGATCAACAAATTGGTCGCAAATAACGAACTCACCCGGTTTGATGTTTTCTTGAAGACTTCCGCATGCGCATGGAGCAATGATTTGTTTAACTCCAATGCTTTTTAAAGCCCAAAGATTGGCCCTGTAATTGATTTTATGTGGAGGAAGGTGATGAGCTTTTCCATGACGCGGTAAAAATGCTACGGTTTGATTTGCGATTTTGCCGATTGCGATTTTGTCACTTGTTTTTCCGTATGGAGTTTTGATTTCAATCCATTTGGGATTTTTGATAAGGTCATAAAAGCCGGAACCGCCAATTACTGCGATTTTTGCGAGGTTCGCGGTTTTTCCCACAGTTTTTTTAATCATATTTTAATAAGCTAAAAATTTTATGTGGTTTCAATTTTTCTGCGCCTTTTAAAAATGCGAGGTCGATTACAAATGCGATTCCTGCGACTTTTCCACCTTGTTTTTCAATGAGATTGCATGCGGCTTTCATTGTACCACCTGTTGCAAGAAGGTCATCGACGAGTAAAACTTGTTCATCTTTTTTTATGGCGTCTGTGTGCATTTCGATTGTGCTTGAGCCATATTCAAGGTCATAACTTTCGGAAACAACTTGATATGGGAGTTTGCCTTTTTTGCGAATTGGAACGAATTTTAAACCAAGCTTATAGGCGACTGCTGCGCCAAAAATAAATCCGCGTGATTCGATTCCGGAAATCACTTGTGCGTTTATTTGTTTTGCAAAATCGCAAAATTGATTAATAACTTCTTCAAAAGCCTTTGGTTCTGCGAGGAGAGGAGTGATGTCTTTAAATATGATTCCTTTTTTTGGGAAATCGGGAATGTCTCTAATGAAGGGCGCTATGTCCATAGCTAAAAAATTACTAAGTATTAATGACAGAGTGGAAGAGTGCTAAAAGCTTTAGCACTCTATCTACTATTTCATTGGGAGAATCTTGTACATTCCTGTGCTACATTTCGCGCATTTTCCTTTCATAGCTTTTCGGCCTTTTTTGCCGAATTTTACTTCTTCCGCTCCAAGCATTTCTCTTTTTGCTTTGCATTTTACGCAATATCCTTCCATGTTTTTTAGGTTAAGAAATATTGTGTTAATTATACTTCTAAATCAAACACAAGTGAATACGAGTTGAGCTCAAGATTTTCAGGCGGGAGCTTAGATGTGAAAAATTTATTCCAGTCAAAAGTTGAATAATCCCTTAGGATAGGCATAAATGGTGTTGTGAGATAGCGAACTGACCTGTATTTTTCATCTCCGGTGAGGTAAAAAATTGAGCTTGCGTCAAGGTTGATTTTCTCTTTATACATAAAATTATGCGGAACGGCTTCGGATTCGAATTTTTTTCTATTTTCGCCCGTGAAGATTTCTTTGTGACGATGACACCCGAGAATTTCGTTTGTATTTTTGTCATATGCAAATCCGTGAATTCTGCAATCTATGTTTCTATGAGTATAAATTTGGCAAAGATTTTCGTGTAAAAACGGGCAATCGGTTTTTTGAGAATGAAGGAATTTCGTTATGGATTGTTGAGCTGAATTATGGGTTTCATAATCGGTGTTTGCGTAAACAGATTGAATAATTGATGCGTCTGATTTTGAATTAAATTCGGTGATTTTTTTGATTAATGCGTTTTGTGATTTTTCCGCATGTCTTTCAAGGTCACGACGAACCGATCTGTCCAATTTTTTTACACCAATTGAAATATAATAAGCTTCAATGAAGCATAATGGGAAAATTTGTTTGCAACAAACGACTTCATCGGAACATTTTGGAAGACATGGATGGTTTGTGAGTTTTTGGCACATGGAAGCGCAGGAACGCTCTATTTCAAGTCCGAGAGATTCATATTTTTTGAGGATTTGGTCGATCATAGTTTATATTTTTTGCGATTTTATTTTTTAACCAGGCAAATAAAAGTTTTTAGATAAGATGACTCAGGAAAATAGACGGAAAGGGGATGATCTGGTGCCTGACGAATGATATTTAATATTGAAAGGCTTGTGTTATTTTGAACCGATGCGCGTCTGAGCATATATGAAAAATCTTCTTCATTCATATAATGAGAACAGCTTGATGTGACGAAGATTCCGTTGTTTTTGACTAGTCGAAGTGCGCCGCGATTGAGGAAGTGATAGGCTTTTTGGCCTTGTTGAATGTCTTTATTGGACTTGATTAAAGCTGGTGGGTCCATAATTACCATATCATATAAATTTGTATCTTTTTCCGGCATGTAATTAAAAATATCCGCGTTTTCAGTTGTGAAATCTTTTGATTTTATTTTATTGAGTTTGGCGTGTTTTTCGCAGAGGAGAAGCGCTAAATCAGAGCTGTCTACGTTGTGAACAGAGCTTGCACCTCCTTTCATTGCATATATTCCGGATGCGCCTGAATATGAAAAAAGATTGAGGATTTTTTTGTCTTTTGAATGTGTTCCGATTTTTGCACGGAGGTCTTTTTGATCGAGAAAATATCCTGTTTTTTGGCCATTAATTGGATCGGAAATAAATTTGTGACCGTTTTCTTTGAATTCGATTTCGTTTTGATTTTCAAGTTCGCCGTATAAAATTTCATGTGCTTCTTCCATGTTTTCTTCCTTGCGAGTTGGCATTCCTGATTTTTCAATTATGGCTTCTGGATTATATAAATCAATAAGTGCTTGCTTGATTAAGTCGCGTAAATTTTCTGTGCCGGGCGTTGAAATTTGAAGAACAAAAACATTGCCATAGCGGTCGATAACGAGCCCGGGCATATTGTCAGATTCGCCGAAGATAAGCCGATATCCTGTTGTTTCTGTTTTTGGGCCATACCCAAGAAGTATGCGTTTTTCGTTTGCTATTGTTATTTGATTTTTAATCCAATCGAGATTTATTTCAGTCTGATTGAAATCAAAAATTCGCACAGCGATCATGGAATTTTCAGAATATGTTCCCGTGCCTATTATGCTACCGTTGGCGTTTTTGATATAAACAAGCGCGCCGTTTGTGATGGTTTCATCAATTTTTTCAATAGCGCCGGAAAAAACCCAAGGATGGCGGAAAATTACGTTGGTTTCTTTGCGGGGTTTTAAGGTTACTACAGGGTACATGGTTGTATTTTAACATAATAGTTAAAAAGTTGACTAAAGCGCAGTTTAAGCGTTAAGATGATTTCTTATAATTAAAATAAATCATTATATGAAAACTTTAGGATGCGTGGTTTGTAATTAAGGAGTTCTAAGTCCTGGCAGCTTGAAAGCGGTTGAAAAAAAACAAGCTGATTCCGTACATACTTGTGTTGGTTTAACGTGTAAGAATTGTCTTAAGCGGGTTGCGAGCGTTTTAGATGGCAGTTTTAGTGCTATTCCACCTAGAGAACGAACTTCTCATATTTCCGGTAGGGTCCAAAAAGGAGCAAAAAGAACGCTGGGATTACAACCTCTTTATAGTGGAAGAAGCGGGCTTCGCGATTAAGGTGTAGAATATTTGCATGAGTTATAAATCCAAATTGCGTTCGAAGCTGTATGCACCTGAAGAGGGGTATGATTTGTATGCGGAAGAATATGCAACTGCGAAAAGCTATCAATCTTTAGATGAATTTGAAGAGGGTGTTTTGATGGAAATGATTAACGGACTTGGTGATACGGGGTTTTTAAAAGGTAAAAACCTGCTTGATGCCGGGTGCGGGAGCGGACGTATTATTAGTAGGCTTAAAAATCTTGAGGCAAATATTACGGCGATTGATATTTCCGAGAAGATGATTGAAATTGTGCGTAAGAAAAATTCTGGTGTTGAAGTAGTTAAAGGGGATGTGCGAAAAATGCCTTTTGAAAGCGGAAAATTTGATGTTGTGATTGCGCCGTTTGTGATTGTACATATGAAAAAATTGGACGCATTTTTTGAAGAATGCTATCGAGTTTTAAAGACCGGTGGGATTTTTATTTTTACAAATGTTAATCAAAGAAAGGCACCGAAATTAAAAATAAAACATCATGGAGAAATTTGCATCGAGTCCTATTATCATATTCCGGAACAGGTGAAGGAGGCACTTGATAGTGCGTTTTTCAGGCTTGAAGAAGAGAAGTTCGTATATAACGGGGAGGTTTGGATAAATCAGATTATAAGAGCGAGGAAATAATTAATGCGAAAATAAGCCGATGAGTTCTGCTTGAGCGAGAACGTGGCTTTGCATTGCGGATTTTAATTGGTCGGGATTTGTTGATGTCGGAAGATTGAGGCGCGTATCCAGTGCGAAAATTTTGAAAAAATATCTGTGAGCGCCGGATGGTGGGCATGGTGGATGCCAGCCGTTTGTTTTGGCGCTCGTTATGCCTTCGATTGCGCCTGTGGGGGTTGAATTTTCTTTTATTTCCGTGGTTTTTGGATCAATGTTCCAGGCTGTCCAGTGCGTCCATAAGCCGATTGGGGCGTCCGGGTCATCAATGATTAAAACGAGACTTTGAGTATTTGCTGGTGTATCTGAAATTGTGAGTGGAGGATTAATGCCTTCGCCTTTGCATGTGTATTTCTCGGGAATTGGTTTGTTGTGTTCAAATGCCGAGCTCGTTATTTTCATGCTTTTATTATAATATACAATTATGAATTTGAGTGCATTAAATGAAATTTTGAAAAACGAGCCTGCGTTTCGAATGAATCAGGTTAAAAAAGCGCTTTTTCAAGAATTTAAAGAAACTTGGCATGAGGTTACAAATCTTTCTTTAAGCTTGCGTGATGTTTTGGCTGATAGGTGCGATTTAAGCATTACTGCGCAAATGAATATTTCAAAAGATGGAAGATCTGAAAAGGCTTTGATAACGCTTGCGGATGGTGCGAAAGTTGAAACGGTTTTGATGCGACATGGGCATGGAACCGGAGGGCAGGGGGTTTTAAAAGTGCAAGAAAATGGCGATGATTTTGATTTTGAAGATGAAGGCGCGACCGAAAATTCCGGCGCGACCGAAGGGAGCGTCAAGGAAAGCCTAAAAGGACGTAATACAGTTTGTGTTTCTTCGCAAGTTGGATGTCCGCTTGCGTGTGAATTTTGTGCAACCGGCAAGTTGGGATTTACGCGTGATTTAACCACTTATGAAATTTTGGAACAGGTTATTTTTTGGGCGAGACTTTTAAAAAAAGAAGGCGCGAAAATCAGAAATATTGTTTTTATGGGCATGGGTGAGCCACTTTTAAATTACGATAACGTTCTTGCGGCTGTGAAATTATTGAATGATCAAAATGCTTTTGGTCTTGCGATAAGGCATATTTCGATTTCGACGGCTGGAATTGTTGAGAATATAAAGAAATTTGCTGATGAAAAAATGCAGGTTAATTTGGCAATTTCTTTTCACGCGCCGGATGACGAACTTCGAAAAAAATTAATGCCAATCGCTCGGAAATATACTATTAATGAGCTTCTGGATGCCGTTAATTATTATGTTAAAAAAACAAATAGGCGAGTGATGTTTGAATATATTATGTTGAGTGGAGTGAATGATACGGAAGAATGTGCGATTAAACTTGCAAAATTAATGGCGCGACCTTTGTATTTTGTGAATTTGATAAATTATAATCCGACCGGAGTTTTTAAACCCTCTTCCGGAAATCATATAAAAATTTTTAAGGATTTTTTGGTGAGTAAAGGCGTTACGGTGACGGAAAGATTTCGATTTGGGACTGATATAGATGCGGCTTGTGGACAATTGGCGTGTAAAAAATATTAATTAATAAAACAAAATAAAATGCTTATAATTGTGGCGAATGTGCTGGTTTTGATTATTACTCTTATTTTACTTTACTATGTTTCAAGTGGTGCACCGTATCTGCCGACGACTGATAAAAACGTTTTGAAGATGGTGAAATTTGCAGGAATGAAACGCGGGCAGAAAATTCTTGATGTTGGATCAGGCGATGGAAGGATTGTTATCGCTTTTGCGAAAGCAGGTGCGGAAGCGCATGGGTTTGAGATAAATCCGATTCTTGTTTGGATGTCACGCAGGAATATAAGAAGAGCCGGTCTTCAAGGAAAGGCGTTTATTCACTTTGTAAATTTTTGGAAAAGAGACTTTTCGCCTTATGATTTGGTGATTGTTTATCAGATTACACATTTGATGAAAAAGTTTCAAAAAAAGTTTGAAAAAGAGCTTCGACCAGGTACGAAAATACTTTGTAATTCATTCTTTTTACCTGATTGGAAAGAAGAAAAAAAGGACAAGCCACTTTTTCTTTACACTAAAATGAAAGGCAAAAATTCTACGGCCACTGGCAAGTAAAATTTTCCGATTCTTCTTCGCTACGATCAATATACTTTGCGTGGAGAATTTCGTGGGCTTTTTTACTACCAAGCTTTCCAAAATATTCTTTATAAAGTTGTTTTACAAATTCATTATCATGAGAAGTGCGGTATTTGTGTTCTTTGTCGTATGCAAATAGTGCGTTTCTGCGTTTTGCGAGAATTTCTTGATCATTTGTCCATTGACCTGTGCCACCGATGCAACCTTTTGGGCAGTTCATAACTTCAATAAAGTGATATTTGCTTTTGCCGGTTTGCTTGAGTTCGTTTAAGATTGGCGTGATTTCTTTTAAGGAATTTACCGTTAAAATATTAAGTTTGTGACCACCGATTGTTAGCTTGCCTTCGCGCTTGAATTCGGTATTTCTGATTCCTTGAATTTCGAATTTTTGTAGATTTTTTCCGGTTAAAAAGAAATATGCGGTTCGGAGTGCGGCTTCCATGACTCCGCCGGTTGTGCCAAAGATTGCGCCTGCGCCGGATGCAAGGCCAAGAGGGGAATCAAATTCGAGCGATTGTGGGTTTTGCGCATTTTCTCCCGCGGCTTTGAAGTCTATTTTTAACGTATTAATAAGTTCGACGGTTTCTTTTGTCGTTAGAACATAATCGAGATTTGGAATATCTTTATGAACCCATAAATCAGGTTTTTTTGCTTCTTCTTTTTTCATTTCACACGGGGCGATAACGACGTGCACAAGCCTTTCTAAAGGAATTTTATTTTTTTCTGCGAAATAAGTTTTTACAATACTTGCAAGAATTGCTTGTGGTGATTTTACAGTTGAAAGATGCGGAATTAATTCCGGATAAAGACGTTCGATGTATGTATACCAGGTTGGGCAACACGTTGTAAACATTGGTAGGTTTTTGTTTTTTGTAAGGCGATAAACGAGTTCATTTGCTTCTTCCATAATCGTTATATCCGCGCCAAGATTTGTATCAAAAACATAATCAAAACCCATTTGGCGAAGTGCGCCGATCAAATTTTTAATTACGTTTGTGCCTGGTTCATAGCCAAGATATTCGCCGATTGAAACGCGAACCGCAGGTGCGATTTGGACGGTTAAAACTTTGTCACCCTTATTTTTTAACAGACTTAATACTTCTTCGATCGTTTTTGCCATTTTGTATGATAAAATTGGTTTGTCTTAATACATTATACAATTTTTTATGATTAAAACACTAAAAGCTGTTTATGCGCATGATTTTGTTGGGAGTAGCGCGTTTTCTGCCGCGGATTTAAAGTATTTTATCGCGAACGTGATTATGGTTGCTGTGCCTTTGCTATTTGCGCATCCGCAAATTGTTGTTGGAGTGATAGTCAATTTTGTTTTGATTTATGTGGCTATGAATTTTAAAGGTGGGAGGCTGATTCCGATTGTTATCTTACCTTCGTTGGCCGTTTTGCTCCGTGGAATTTTGTTTGGGCCACTGACTTATTATGTTTTGATTTTTGCGCCTTTTATCTGGCTTGCCAATGCGATTTTTGTGATGGGGATAAGGTATTTTTTGATTAAGAAATGGATGAATTATTGGTCGTTTGGGATGAGTGCGTTACTTAAAACCGCATTTTTGTTTTCAATTGCTTTAGTCTTTGTTAATTTTTTTAAATTTCCTGCAATATTTTTGCAAGCGATGGGAGTGCTTCAACTTGGAACAGCCTTGATAGCCGGAATTTTTTATTTAGGGTTTGAGAAAGTGCGAAAAATTTGACAGGTTGAGTGGAGTTTAATATAATTCATCTCCTATATTGTAAAAAAATATTCTATGGGGAAACAAGGTATAGATAGAAGAGATTTTGTTATAACGCATGACAGAGCGGCTTATGGACCAAGGGCTCTCTACGACTTTGCATTGCGTACAAGCACGCCAAATGCTTTAAAGGGTATCGGAATCGGCATAGGTAGAGGCAGTAAACCAATAAGCAATTTTCCCGGAAAGCAAAATTTAGTTACTCCGTTTCAATGGTTAGATGATTGTGAGCCAAGAATTAGTATACCTGATTTGATAGCTGGTTTGGGTGGTATTAGGGGGAAATTACAAAGAGTAACTGCAAAAGTTGGAACCGGTACAGACTTGCATATTGTAAGAGAGATTTTTAGTTCCGGATTTAAAGACCTTATTGCCGGCGTTGAGGATCCTGCCGTTGAAATGGTTTTATCAAGTTCTGATCCTAATAAATTAAAAGAATACCAAAATCTTGGAGTTGAAGCTGATGTTTGGCAGCAAGATTTAACTTTAGACCTTAATAGGCGTCGTGATGTTTCAAGAGATTCCGTTGTTCGTGTTTTGGAAGGAGATATTGTGCCTAATGTTGAAATTGCATTCCCGATGTTCCCTGACATGCATAGGGGTGTGGAACAAATGGTCTCTATTATGAACTTACTTGGCGGTAAGGCTGACCGCGGTCAACGCATTAAAGATAGAACTGTGCATGATGCGTATTTAACCCGCCTTTTGAGTCCAAGTGATGTTTTTAGGGCTTTGCAGGTACTTATTGACGCAAATCATGGTGATGAAAGGGGTAGGTCTATGTTGAGAGGATTTACAGTTAGCAACCTTGATACTTTAGTTAATTGCAACACTAGTCATGGTATTTCAGGGGCGGCATTGGCGACCGTTGCTCCACCGGCATGATGTTTTGATTTAATTTAGGAATTTTTCATTAAAAATTTAGATGATTTTCATGTCGATGTGATTTTATGTGTGCGTGAAAATTTATGCGTTTATAGATAGTCAGAATTTAAAACTTGCAATTAAAAGCGCCGGGTGGAAGCTGGATTTTGAAAAGTTCAGAGTCTATTTGTGGCATAAATATCACGTCCAAAAGGCGTTTATATTTATGGGGTATTTACCTGAAAATAAGAAATTTTATGCTTATTTGAGGCGCGTTGGGTATATTTTGGTTTTTAAACCGATTTTAAAATATAAAAATGGCATTATTAAGGGTAATTGTGACGGGGAATTAATTTTGCATTGTATGTTGGAATATGCAAATTTTGATAAAGCTGTAATCGTGAGCGGGGATGGTGATTTCCATTGTTTGATTGAATGTTTAAAGCAAAGAGGCAAATTATTGGCGATTGGAGTTCCAAACAGGAATCAGTATTCTTCTTTATTTAGAAAATTTTTAAAATATTGTTTTTATATTGCTGATCAAAAAAGTTTTCTTGAATATAAAAGCGAGAGGCATGTGGATTAAGGACGTTCCCTTAAACTTAGCCTCTCATCGTGATAACGTTTTGATTTTATTACGCGGAATTTGAGAAGTCAATGATGGTGGATAAATTTTTGTTAAATTTTTTGTGAAATTCATTATTTCGCGTGCAACGCGGTTCGCCTCTCTTCAGCAAAAATAATCTTCGCTTTGCTCGACTTATTTTCGCTTCAGAGTCCTGCGCTCCGATTTGCCTCAAGAATTCGGCAAAATCTCCGCTCTGGAGCGGCTACCTCTGCGCTATTTGGTCGGGATGCTCGGATTCGAACCGGGGGCCTCAGCGTCCCGAACGCTGCGCGCTACCAACTGCGCTACATCCCGAATTTTATGGATTGAATAAAGGAATTGGCTCGGGTTGCGGGAAAATTACGTTTGGAGCCTCTCCTTTTAGCCTTATTTCAACGGCTGATTCTGCTGTGTATCCTAATTTATCGTGAACTTTCACTGAAATCAAATATTTTTCTCCCGGATTTGAATATTTCGGAACTTTGAGTGAAATGCGATTTGCGCCCATTGTGTCTGCACGGCGTAACATTCCATCAAAATAATATTCGATTACATCAACGCCAAGTGGTGCTGTGTAAGATATTTCTATGTCTATATTGCCGCTTACTTCGCTGTATGCGGTAGGATAGAGAATTGATACTGTTGGTTTGCGATTTTCGGATGTTATCGTGTGAACGTCGCATGTTTCCGTTGGGGGTGTGCTGAGAACTGTTGGAGCTTGTGGTGCGGCTGGATCAGTAGGGGCTTCTGGCACCGGCGCGTTTGGATCCGTTGGAGGTGGCAGATTTAGACTTGGATCCGCCGGATTTTTTTGCATTATTGCGATCCAATCTTGGATTCCTTGCTCCCATGCCGGATTTGAGATCGGGTCTTTGTGGCTCTGAAATAATCGTTTTTCCACAATTTCTTTAGGGCAAAATTCAGTCGCAATTTTATTTGTTTTCGTGTCTACTTCAAGCTCATAAATGGAATTATCAATTTCTGTTGGGACTGCAAAACTTGCGAAAATTTCGTTCTTTATTTTGTTTGAAGGAGTTTGATTTGAAGGTAAAAGTCCGGAAAGTGTGCTGATTGCGACGTGTTTTATTCCGGACGGTGGCAAGAATTGTTCATCGGTTTTATCTTTTAAAATAAAGCTCATTACTTCTTTCCAAATTGGTGCTGAAACCGTATAGCCATCCGCTGAATACGAGGTTGCAGATCCATCGCTGTTTCCAGACCAAACCGCGACAACGTAACTTGGTGTATATCCGATGGTCCAAAGATCGACAGGATATGCCGTACCTTTTGATTTTGTTTTATTCGTTGAAGTTCCTGTTTTTGCGGCGTTTACATGTCCGTCGATATTGAGATTTGTTCCTACATTAACTGATCTGTCTGATAAAATGCTATTTATTAAATATGCAACTTGCGTATCTAATGCTTCTTTTGGTTCTTTATCTTTCCATTCTTCAATTATGTCGCCTTTTGCATTTTCAATTTTTAAAATTGGATAAAGATCTTGGCGATAGCCGCCTGTTGCAAAAGTTCCATATGCGGTTGCCATCTCCATCATCGTTACTTCACCTGCTCCGATTGCGAGAGGGTAGCCATAATCGTGATTTTGGTCGAGAGTCGTGATGCCGAGTTGTGTCGCTAAATCAATAATTTGTTTTTGTTCGCCGGCTAAGAAATAAGCTTTAATCGCGGGGATGTTTCGGGATTTTCCGAGTGCTTGTCGTATGCTTACAGGTCCCATCCATTTGCCGTCAAAGTTCGATGGCTTGTCCGGACCGATTTTCGTCGGGACATCGTATAATACCGTTGATGGGCTGTATCTGTTTAAAAATGCTTGTGCGTATACAATTGGTTTGAAAGATGAACCCGGAAGACGTTTGTGCGTTGCTACGTTAACCTTGCCGTCTATGTCATCATTAAAATAATCGCGTGAGCCAACCATTGCGAGAATTTGGCCTTTTTTTGGATCGGTTGCGATTAACGCACTATTTGAAACTTTGAGTTTTTCGTTGTCTTTTGCGCGTGCATCTATGGCTTTTTCTGCGGCTTCTTGGATCGTCCAATCAAGAGTCGTATAAACTTTTAAACCGCTTTGTTCCATTATTTCTTTTCCATACTTTTGTTCCAAAAGCTCTTTAACGTAAAAAACAAAATGAGGTGCTTTTATGATATTTTTCATTGGATTGAAAGCGATTTTTTGCGTTTCTTGCCATGCCGCATTTTTTTCAAATGGAGTGATATATCCAAGTTCAACCATGCGTCTTAAAATGATGTCTGCACGGCCTTGAACATATAATTTATGAGTTGCATCGAGGTCGTACGTTTTTCCGATTAGGCCTCTGTTGAATTCATTATCTTTTAAATCCGCTTCAGTTTTTATGTTTCTATTTTCAATTTCTTCGGGTGTGAAAATTTTTGTTAAAGTTGAAAGTTTATGTTCGCCATAAGGATTATAATAACTTGGAAGCTGTGGTAGGGAAGCCAAAAGCGCGCTTTCGCCAAGCGTCAGTTGGTCCGGCGTTTTGTTAAAATAAATTTCCGCAGCTTTTCCGATTCCATATGCGTTATTGCCGTATGGAATTTGATTTAAATATAGTTCAAGAATTTTTTGTTTTGGATAATATTGCTCAAGGCGAACGGCTAAAATTAATTCTTTTAATTTTCTTGTATAACTTCTTTCACGCGATAAGAAAAAGTTTTTTACATATTGTTGTGTGAGAGTTGAGCCGCCGCGTTGGGCTCCTAAGCCCGTGAATTCGTGCAATATCGCTTGTGCGATTCCACCCATGTCAAAGCCTTTGTGATTCCAGAAGCTTTCATCCTCGATGCTTATTGTTGCGTTTACAACATACGGTGAAATTTTTTCGTAATCTGTGTATTTGCGGTTTTCTTCGCCGAAAATTGAGTATAAAGAGACTCCGTTTCTATCAAAAATTTCAGTTGAAAGAGTTGGCGATAGACTTTGTACATCTTTTACATTTGGCAAGCCGATCGAGAAAATAGCTATCAATAGGAAGAATAAAATGATTCCCGCAATAAACAAAGATACGAATGCTTTGATTGCAAAAATGAGCGCGTGAATTATTTTCAGATGGATTTTTTCTGTGTGTAGTTTTTTCAAAGTTAAAAGTTTTATGTTCCGCGAATTACTCCGCCGTTTGATTTCATAGCTTCGAAAATTTTCTTTTGGTCTTCTGCCATTTCTTCGAGTGTAAGCGTTTTTTCGTCTGATCTAAGTGTTATTTTGAATGCCAGTGCTCGCATATTTTCACCAATGCTTTTATCTATAAATACATCAAAAAGCTCAACGTTTGTTATATATTTTGCACCTGAAGATTTTATTATTTCTTCAATTTCTTCTACGGTTTTTGATTTAGGAAAAATTATAGAAATATCGATTTTTATTTCAGGAAATTTTGGAAGAGGAGTATAGGTTTTTTTCTGAGTATTGAGCTGCGTAAGCCTTGTGAAGTTGACTTCGAAACATGCAATTTTTACTTCTTCCAAGCCAAAATTTTTCAGGACAACCGGGCTAAGTTCGTAAACGCTTGCGATTTCAATTGCATTTTCATCAGTGGTTTTATACGAAATACATTTTGCAGGGTTTGTATATGAGTGATGTGATGTATTTTTTTCAGCTATTAATTTAGTTGAGCCGAAAGCGCTTAAGAAAGCCTCAAGTGCGCCTTTCGCGTCATAAAAAAGTTCTTTATTTTTTGCGGTTTTTTTATTTTCAACAACTATTCCGCAGATGTAATTTTCTTCAATTGGAAAAAAGCTTTTATGTTCGATAAACGTGTGTCCGATTTCGTAAATTTTAAATTCGTTGAATGATTTTATGTTTTGCTCAACAGCTTTTAGCATATTTGGAATTAAGCTTGTTCGGATATGTGTTTGATCTTCGGAAAGGTGATTTTCGAGTTCGACATGTAGTTCTTGTGGTAGTTTTGCGTTTGCGATTTCGCGTTTTCCATAAAATGAATAAGTTTGAACTTCCGTGAATCCTAAGCCAAAAGACAGGATGTCGCGTGCGCGATATTCAAGCCTTCTTTCTGTATTTTCGATTGGGAGTTTTGATGGAATATTTGGAAGAATTGGTTCGATTTTGCCATATCCATAAATGCGTGCCACTTCTTCAACAAGATCTTCTGCGATTGAAACGTCTTTTGTTGCTCGGAATGATGGGACTGTGACTTTTATTATATCTTTGCCCTTCATCTTTGTTTTAAATTCAAGTTGTTCAAGAATCTTTATCATTTCTTTTGCAGAAATCTCCGCGCCGATTTTTGAACAGGTTTTTGAAACGCTCATTTCGACTTCCACTGGTTTATCATTGAAGTTTTTGATGTCTGTGATTGGGCCGATTAGGCGGGCTTTTGGGCAAATTTGGAGAATTAATTCGCAAGCGCGAAGCAATCCTTGCTCTGCCAGTAGCGGATCCAGGCTTTTTTCAAATCTTTGAACGGCTTCTGTGCGAAGGTTGAGTTTTGTGCCCGTTTTTCTGACAGACGTGGCATTGAAAGTTGCCGATTCTATGAATATCGTTTTGGTTTTTTCTGTAATTCCGGAATTTTCTCCACCCATAACTCCTGCGATTGCGAGAGGCTTTTCTTTATCTGCGATAACTAACATTTCTTTAGATAAAATTCTTTTTTCTTTGTCGAGAGTTGTGATTTTTTCTTTATCTTCGGCTGTTCGTACGATTATTTTTTCAGAAATGTTGTTTATGTCGAATGCGTGAAGAGGTTGTCCGAGCTCTTCTGTGACGTAATTTGTGACATCAACTATGTTGTTGTGTGTGCCTCGTCCAACGGCGTTTAGCTTTTTAGCAAGCCATTCTGGAGATTGTTTTACGTCTACGTTTTCTATAATAATTCCGCAATATCTTGGACAGAGTGTTTTATTTTTCACTTCAACTTCCATTTTTTGACCTTTCCATGGAATTTTTACTTTTGGCGTTGCTTTGCGAAGTTTTGTGCCAAGAATTACTGCAAATTCGCGCGCGATTCCATAGTGGCTCCAAAGATCCGGACGATGTGTGAGTGATTTATTTTCGATTTCGAAGATTACGTCATCTAAGCCTAAAATTTCAGCAATTGGTTTTCCGAGTGGAGTATTCTTTGGAAAAATTGTAAGGCCGGTTTTGCTGTTTTCTATGCCAAGTTCTTTGTCTTCTGCGACCATGCCATGGGATTTCACTCCATGCATTTCAACTTCTTTGATTTCGCCGACCGGAAGTTTTGCGCCGGGGAGTGCAATCGGCAAAATCCATCCCTCTTCAAGTTTATGGACTGATCCAAATACTAAAGTAATTTTTTCACTTCCAATATCAACGAGTCCTTCATAGTGAAGCTTTGAACTTGCAATTTTTTTAATTGAAATAAGTTTTCCAGTTACAACGTTTTCTAATTTTTCCCATTCCTTTTCTATTTTTTCAACTTCAGCAACTTTTGTTGTAAACAAATATCCCAATTCCTCCGGGCTATAGCCTTTTAGATCTAATGTATCTATAAAAGGGGTTCCAGGATTATATTTTTTAATAATGCTTATTTCATGGCTTTCGTCTTTTTTTGCGAGTCCAAGTTCTGATAAATGACAAATCATTCCGAAAGATTCAATGCCGCGAATTTTACTTATTTTTATTTCAAAATTTCCCGGCAAAATGGCTCCGGGTAGCGCAACCGGAACATAAGTGTTTACTTTTAAATTTACACCACCGCAAACGATTTGTAATTTTTTATTTCCGATATCAACCGTAGCAACGTTTAATTTATCTGCGTTTGGATGCTTTTCAATATTTTCGACATAACCGACTACAATATTTTTGAGTGTCGGTTTTTTCTTATTTACCGGTATATCAACGAATTCCCTTAGCCAATTTAACGAGATTTTCATCTAGAATTGATTTAAGAATTTTAAGTTTCCGCTCATAAGCAAGCGGATATCATCGATGTTGTATTTCATCATTGTTAAGCGTGTAAGTCCAAAACCAAACGCCCATCCTTGATAAATATTTGGATCGATTCCGCCGGCTCGTAACACATTTGGATGCGTCATTCCTGCGCCCATAAATTCCATCCAACCGGTGTGTTTGCAAACGCGGCAACCCTTTGCGTCGCATAATAAACACGAAAGATCGAGTTCGATTCCCGGTTCAACAAAAGGAAAATAGCCCGGGCGAAAACGCACTTTTACAGGTTTTCCAAATAAGCGAGTCAAAAATTCGGTCATAACTCCTTTTAAATGTGCGAGAGAAATATTTTTATCAATAAGCATTCCTTCAACTTGATTAAACGTTGCGTCGTGCGATGCGTCTGTTGCTTCATAGCGAAAAACGCGTCCAGGAACAATTATTCTAAGTGGTGCGCCATATTTTTCCATTGAGCGAACTTGAAGTGGTGACGTGTGTGTTCGCATAACCATTCTTTTGTGAAAATCGTGATATTTGTCTTTGATGAAGAATGTGTCTTGCATGTCACGCGCAGGGTGGGTTTCCGGAATATTGAGGCTTTCAAAATTGTAATATTCGCTATCCATTTCGAGGCCGTCTATAACTGCAAATCCCATTTGTCCAAAAATTCTTTCAACATCGCGTTGAACTTGGAAAAGGGGATGCAGATGCCCCATTTTAAACTTTGTTCCCGGCATGGTTGTGTCGAAATCATCATTACTGCATGCTTTTGCGAGATTTTCTTCTTCAAGAACTTCGGCTCTGCCTTTAAACGTTTTATCTATATCGATTTTTACCTCGTTGGCGAATTTGCCTATAACGGGTTTTTCTTCTGCGGAAAGATCTTTAAGGCCTTTTAACATTATTGTTAATTCGCCATTTCTTCCGAGATATTTTATTTCTATATTTTTGAGCTCATCTTGTGTCTTTGCAGATTCGATTTCTTGAATGATGCGAGCTCGAAGTTGTTCGAGAAGGGATTTCATATGAGTAATCTATCTCAAAAACGCTTACTTGTCCATGGTTTTGCTTTGAAAATCCGTCGCGTGACGGGAATCTATGCAATGAAATAAATTAAAATTTGCGTAATATTTTTTTGAGTCGGCTCAAAAAATTGTTATCAAAAATTGAATTTATATTTAAATTTATTTACACAAAAGAGCCCCGATTGCTCGGAGCGAGAGTTGGCCTTACGGATCATAAAAAGGCTTCGATTGCTCGAAGCCTTTTTAATGTGAACGGGACAGACTTCTTCGAAGACTGTCCCTGTTTGTTGACTATCGGACTGCATCCTTCAATGATTTTCCGGCTTTGAAAGCTGGGAGTTTCATTGCAGGGATCTTGATCTTTTGTCCTGGATTGCGTGGATTGACACCAACGCGTGCGCGTCTTGCTGATACGCGGAATGTGCCGAAACCTGTGATTGTTACAGTTTCGCCTTTCTTGAGAGATTTTGTGACATTCTTCAAGAGAGATGCAAGCATGTCGCCTGCTGCTTTTTTTGTCACGCCTGCTTCTGTTGCAATGGCGTTGACGAGATCCTGTTTTGTCATTGTGGAATGGTTAAAAAATATTTTATTTAAAGACAAAGGTATTATATGCAACGCGTAACCGATTGCAAGAGTTTTTGTTTAGCTATAGCCATATTTTGAGTTTTATGTTTCGCTTTAAAAATCCACTCTTGCATTTGGCTTGTGCAAGCCGTTTTTGATTTTGCATGGCTCAAATAAGCCATTTAAACGCTGACACAATTTTAGTGGCTTGTAAATCGAATTATTTAGGGTCTGCGATCAAAGTTCCCATTAATTTTTTATATAAAAACCAGAGCTGTATCATTGGTTTGTATACGTCCTTTATTCTGTACATTATTCGGTCCGGTCCTTTTCCTGATCCGGGCGCGTTTTCTTGTGTCCTGCTCTCTAATAAGCCCTTTTTAACTAAACGATTCAGTAAGACGTACACTTCATTTTTTGTTATTTTTCCTTCGCCTTTTTTAATTATTTCAAGCCCATACATTTCTTCTTGTTGTAATAGTAAATATAGAATTACCCCATCTTTATAATTGATGTTTGGTAAAAGCTCTGCTGCTATTGCCATTTCATCCAAGGATTCGTCTTTTGGCGCAAACGTTACTGTTTTGACGTTTCCGTCTACATCTGTATATGTTAGGCTTTCCATTGTTTATACGAATTTTTACAGGAGGTTATTTTCGCTTTATCTGGACAAAAAGTCAATAATTTTTGTAGATGCGTGATTTGACTAATCTTGCTGTTTCGGATAACAATGAGACTCGTATGGGAAAAAATCTTGTCATTGTAGAATCTCCAACAAAAGCGAAAACAATCTCGCGATTTTTGGATAAAGATTATACGGTTATTGCTTCGATGGGGCATGTTCGTGACTTGCCAAAGTCAAAAATGAGCATTGATGTTGAGCACAATTTTGAGCCTACATATACAATTCCTGTGGATAAGAAGAAAACGATTAAGCAGATTAAGGACTATATGAAAGAGGCGAAAGTTCTTTGGATCGCAACTGATGAAGATCGCGAAGGGGAAGCCATTGGCTGGCATTTGATCCAAGCCCTCGATGTTAAGCCCGGGAAGACGCCTATTAAGAGAATTGTGTTTCATGAAATTACTGAAAAAGCGATTTTGGATGCTATAAAAAATCCACGAGAAATAGATACTCATTTGGTTGATGCTCAACAAGCAAGACGCGTTTTGGATCGATTGGTTGGCTATGAACTTTCTCCTTTGTTATGGACGAAAGTTAGATATGGATTGTCTGCAGGACGCGTGCAAAGTGTGGCCGTGAGACTTGTTGTTGAAAAAGAACGTGAAATTTTGGCGTTTAAACCTGAAGAATTTTGGAATATTATCGGGCAATTTGCCACACTTCGAAAACATCTATTTGAAGCCAGTTTGACGCATAAGAATGATAAAGAAATTAAGATTAAAAATGAGGCGGAATCAAAAGAAATACTTGGCGAGCTTGAAGGCGCGGACTATAAAATAACGAGCGTTGAAGAGAGGGATAGTGTTCGAACGCCACCACCACCTTTTACAACTTCAACTTTGCAACAGGAGGCTTCAAGAAAGCTTGGATATCCTGTTAAAAAGACAATGGTTGTCGCTCAGCAATTGTATGAAGGCGTTGAGGTTTTGGGAAAAACAATGGGTCTGATTACATATATGAGAACGGATTCTGTGAATTTGGCGGCATCGGCAACTTTTGCGGCAAAAGATATGATAACAAAAGAATTTGGCGCGGAATATTCGCTTCCATCGCCAAGATTTTATAAAGCAAAGGGTCGTGCGCAGGAGGCTCATGAAGCAATTCGTCCTTCTGATGTTACGATTACGCCTTCAAGTGTGAAATTTTCTTTAACAAAAGATCAATTTAAATTATACGATTTGATTTGGAAAAGAATGGTTGCATGCCAAATGAAAGAAGCGATCTTTAATCAAATTGAGGCTAAAATAAATGGAGAAAAGGGTGGAAGTGTTTTGCCTTATACGTTCACGGCGAAAGGACAATCTGTGAAATTTGCAGGATTTTTGATGGCATATACAGAAGGAAGCGATGATCCTGAAGAGGAAATTGAAAAGCAAGAAAAACTATTACCGGTTATGGAAAAGGATGAGGTGGTTAAAGCAAAAGAATTTGTACCAAGCCAGAATTTTACAAAGCCGCCGGCAAGATATACGGAAGCGAGTTTGGTTAAAAAACTTGAATCTGAAGGCATTGGAAGACCAAGCACATATGCGCCAACAATCTCGACTATTCTTATGCGCGAATATGTGAAGAAAAATGAAAAAACTCTTATGCCAACCGATCTTGGAAATGTTGTTACGGACTTGTTGGTTGAGAATTTTCCGGTTGTTGTTGACTATAAATTTACAGCGGAAATGGAAGAAACTTTGGATGATGTTGCCGATGGAAAACGTGAATGGCAACCTGTTATTAAGGATTTTTATGGACCATTTCATAAGCTTATAGTTGAAAAACAGAAAACTTTGCAGAAGAAAGATATTGTGAATGAGGCGACGAGCGAAGTTTGTACAAAATGCGGAAAGCCAATGGTTATCAAACTTGGAAGATTCGGAAAATTTTTATCTTGTTCGGATTATCCAAAATGCAAAAACGCCAGACCTCTTGAAAATGGCAAGGAAAGCGCAGAATTGAAAGAGACAGAGAAAAAATTGGCCGGCAAAAAATGTGATAAGTGTGGCGCGGAAATGCTTGTGAAGCAGGGTCGATTTGGAACATTTTTGGGTTGTTCAGCTTATCCAAAATGCAAGAATATTCAGTCGATTGTGAAATTTATGGACGTGAAATGTCCAAAATGCGGCGGTCAAGTTATTGAAAGACATACGAAACGCGGAAAAGTATTTTATGGTTGCAACAAATATCCAAAATGTAAGTTTGCGACTTGGGATAAGCCAACTGGTGAAATGTGTAAATCCTGTGATAGCCCAATTATTGAGAAGGAAGGAAAGGATGGGGTGAAGAAGATTTGTAGTGAATGCAAGCTGGAAGTTGTGTAGATTTATTTTCTCACTTTTGGCGCAACTTGGTATTCCAGTTTTTTGTTGAATAGAAGGCGAAGTTGGGCTTCGATTGCGGGAACTGCGCTTAAGAAAATACTTGCGAATGGTATGAATAGCCATTGAAAAAGAAGACCGACGTAGCTTAAAAATGGTTTGTTTTTTGGGCGTGGGATGAAAATGAAAGTCATGACCGCGCAAGCGATGACGCCAATTGCCGCTATGCTTAAAAGAAAGCTTATAATTTGTGGTAGATTATAGGCCATGACAGTATCGCGGAATCCCGGGTTTAACATGCCAGGGAGCCAGCCTGTAAACGTGATGATGATTGGTGCGGTTGACCACATTATGTGGTTTTCCATTAAGAAAAATATTTGATAAATTTTTTCAAAAATTCCAATTTTTTTATTTGCGCGCATGTTGAAATAAACGAATGGCAAATCGCAAACGCCATATGCCCATCTGCGAAGTTGTTTGTATTGTTCGCTTATGGTTTCTTTGTATGTATTTGCTGAAACTGCATCCATATAAAGAGGGGATTCAATGCGCACAAGTTCGTGTTTGCCGTTTGATAAAAAATAATAAGTCCAATATTGGCGGGAGTCCTCCGGAATTACTGCGGGATCCCAATAATCCGTATCTATAGCCATTTGCATGCTCATTGAGCGACTTGAAAAACTTTTATAAATTTTTAAATCAACGCTATCTGCCATGCGCCAGAATGTGCAGCCAAGAACCGTTAAGCGAATTAACATTGGAACGCCCCAAATGTTATTGTGATAAAAATGCATTGGTTGATAAGTTTTTGTTTCGCGATTTTCGTTTGTTAAATAAAGATAGGTGAGCTCTGCAAAATAGTTTTCGTGAGTTACGGTGTCGGCATCAAAATTCGAGATTACAACGTTTTCATATTTTATGTGTTTTTTGTCGAGATAATCTTTTAAACGTTTTGCGCCCCAAGTTGCATTTGAACTTTTGCCCGGAATTTCATTTGGAAGTCCATATGGGTGAATTGTTATTATGAAATCCATGAATTTATTTCCAAATTCGGATTTGATTTTTTCCGCATAAGCAAGCGCATTTTCTTGATCTTTTTCTTCGCCGGAAAAAACAATAATTATTTTTTTAGTGTCATATGTGTTGTCCGAATAAGACTTTATTGATTCGCGAATGAGTTCATAACTTTCTTTGTAAGTGACGTAAATAACGGCATGAACTATTTCTGCAGAAGTTTTATATTGATTGAGGTTTTTTAATTTTTCGATCTGTTGTTTTAAATTTGCTAGTTCTTCATATTTGTTTGAATCGAAATTTTTGTGTTTTTTAAGCGATTTTATGTCATAGTCGAGTTTATTTGGAGTGTCATTGTATGCAATCATTTTTAACCAATCGGTTTTTAAAGTTTGCTTTGATCTTGTATATGAAATTGCAAGATTTATTGTTAAGCGAATTGAACGAAAGAGCCACATTGTGGCATATAGAGTGATGAAAACCGATACCCAAATTGGTTTGAAAATGGAAAGAATTATTGGTGCGAAGAGTAAAAATAAAGTTATTCCTCCCGGAATTCCTTCAACGAAGCGCCAATATTTATGAGTCTTTACTATATTAATCATGAGTTTTTATACCAAGATACATCCACTTCCGGATATTTTTTAAGTTGTTCGTAGAATATTTTTTGAATTTCTTTGAATGTTTTTTCGTTTGGGGATTCGAAACGTAACGTTAGATTTGGTGTTGTATTAGAGCATCTGACTGCGCCCCAGCTGTTTTCATCGAATTTAACGCGTGCTCCATCGATTGTTAAACATTCGTATTTTGAAACGAAAAAATCGGTTAATTCTTTGACTATTTGGAATTTTTTATCGTCCGGACAGTGTGCTTTTATTTCAGGAGTTGATAAAACTTTTGGGATTTCCGTGAAATATTCTGAGAATTTTTTATCTGATTTTGAAATAATTTCCATGATTTTTAGCATCGCCATGAATGCGTCATCAAAACCGTAAAAATTTTCTGCAAAAAAAATGTGGCCACTGATTTCTCCGCCAAGCAAAGCCTTTTCCTCACGCATGCGAGTTTCGATAAATGAATGGCCGGTTATTGAAAGGATTGGATTTCCGCCGGATTTTGCAACTTCATTCATTGCGACTTGTGATGCTTTTGTATCGAAAATTATTTTTGCGCCCGGGTTTCGCGTGAGCAAATCTTTTGCGAGAAACATAACCATATAATCTCCGGAATAAAATTTTCCGTTTTCATCAAGAACGCCGATTCTGTCGCCGTCGCCGTCAAAACCAAAGCCGATATCTGCGCGTTCTTCACGCACCGCGCGTGCAAGTTCTTTTAAATTGTGTTCATACTCGGGATTGGCTTCATGATTTGGAAAATTGCCATCAGGTTCGCAATATAATGGGATAACTTCGCATCCGAATTTTTCAAAAATGTCTTTTATAAAAGGTCCGGAGGAGCCATTTCCTGCATCAACTGCGATTTTTAATGGACGAGAAATTTTTGCGCGGAAAAATAAATCGTCAAGATATTTTTTAAAGATCGATTCTTCTTTTATGGATTTTACGTTGGTTTCCGGAAACAGTTCGCCTGATTTTGTTGTTATTTCCGGTTCTTCATTTGCGTATAATTTTGTGAGTTCAAGAATTTTTTGAAGTTTTTCTCCGCAAACGGAATGCGCGTTTTTTCCAACGATTTTTACGCCATTATATTCCTTTGGATTATGGCTTGCTGTAATCATTATTCCGGCATCAAAATCCATTGCGCATGTAGCCCAATAAACCATTGGAGAAGTGACTTCGCCGATGTTTTTTACTTCGCATCCAATTGAAATTAAACCGTTTATTAAAGCGGCTTGGATTACCTTACTGGTAATGCGGATATCACGACCAACAACAATGCGTTTTCCGAAATTGTTTTGCAAATATTTTCCTGCGGCTTTTCCAATAAAATAGGCGAGTTCGGGCGTTAAGTCGATTTCGCTTTTTTCCGTTTTCATTGCGATTCCGCGGATATCATACGCACGAAAAATGTGTGGATTTATTTTAATCATAAGTCTCAATAAGTTTCCTTTATTCTTGCTTCTCCGTCAATGGTTTTGATGAATTCCGCGACGCTTGGTGGAACAAGCTTTTCCCATTTTTTATTTTGTGCGATTTTTTCACGTAATAAAGTTGCTGTAATTTTTTTATTAAATTTTATGGATTTAATTGTGTGGCATTTTTGCGCTTTAAATAAGCTTTTTACGAGTTTTGAGCCTGTATAAATATTTTCATATTTCGGAGTTAATGAGTCGACATGATTTGGCCAAGCGTCAAAATTTTCAATATTTTTAATTGAAATAACTTTATATTTTTTTGGATTTATTTTTGCGGATTTTAACGATGCGATGATCATCTTTTGCCTTTCTTTAGCGGTAAATGGATTTTCTTTTGTATGTGAATATTGTGCACTTCCGATTGCGATAATCAAAAAATCTTCATGTTTTAAAATTTGATTTATTGCATCAAGATGGCCAAGATGAAATGGCTGAAAACGTCCTATGTATAAAGCTTTTGCCTTTATTTTTAACTTCATTCTTCGTGTTTGATTTCTATAACGTATGCCGGAATTGTTTTGTGTTTATTTTGTTCAACGCGTGCAAGAATTGTTGAAACGAGTGCTGGATTCATGCCTTTTTCGATCATTCCCATTGCGCCAAGATCGCGTTTTTTTAAGATCGTATCCATCTCCGGATAGCTTGCGCCGAGTTCGCCTTCATCGGTTTGGCCATTATAAAGTTCCGCTGTTGGAGTTTTTTCAATTATTTCCGGTGGAAGGCCGATGTGTTCTGCTAGTTCAAAAACTTCCGTTTTATATAAATCGCCAAGAACTTCAATATCTGCGGCAAAATCGCCGTGTTTTGTGCCATATCCAAGCAAAATTTCTGTTTTGTTTGACGTGCCTATGACGAGTGCCGTGTTGGCATTTGCATAATTATAAAGAGTTACCATGCGGATTCTTGAGCGTAAATTCATTTGCGAACATGGATTTGGTCGCCATGGAGTTACTGCGAATTCCATTAACATTTTATTTATTGGAATCACAAAGGTTTTGACATCTAAAAATTCACATAAGCCTTTTGCGTGAGTTGTGTTTATGCCTTTTGTTACACCTGTTTCGGGCAGCATGATTCCGGTTACGTTTTCCGGGCCGAGTGCGTCAACCGTGAGTTTTAAAGCTAGCGCGGAATCAATTCCACCGCTTACTCCGATTACAGCTTTTTTAAAACCTGCATCTGCGAAATATTTTTTTATTTGTTTTACGATTTGTTGATGTACGGATTGGTAGTCCATGATAAAAAAGTTAGTTTGTGAAATTAGTGCGAAAATCTTTTTAATGTTTGAGCGGCTTCAAGGTCGAGTGCGCGTTTTTTTAAATCATTTCTGCGGTCATATTTTTTCTTTCCACGACAGATGCCAATTTGGAGCTTAATTAAGCCGTGTTTGCCATATAGTTCAAGTGGGATTGCGGCCATTCCTTTTGAATCTAGCATTATGCTCATTTTTGCTATTTCTTTTGCGTGGAGGAGCAGCTTGCGGCGTCTTGCGGGTTCAAGCTTTGCGGCTGAATCATATCTATATTTTGAAATGTGAATATTTGTTGCGAATGCATTTCCGTTTTTTATTTCGATAAAACAGCCTTTAAGTTGTGCGTGACCTTCGCGGATTGATTTGACTTCGCCACCTGCGAGAACAATTCCCGCTTCGAATTTTTCCATTACTTCAAAATCCGCAAAAGCTTTTTTGTTTTTTGCGAATGAAGCCTCGATTTTTGACGAATTTTTTTGCATGATCCGATTATACAACAAAACAACCATTGACAAATAATATGGTTAAAATATAATAGGCTCCAAACATAATTTAACCTAAAGATATATGGATATGAATCCCGCTTATGATAATGGTAGACCAATTGAAACAAGACCTTTTGAAGATGGCTCCAGGTCCGGATCGAATAAAAAGCTTGGTGATAAGAGTCCTCAGTTAGTTATTCCTGCCTCTGTATCAGCTGTAAATAGGGAAACAACTGTAGTCGAAGCGCCTTCTCTTAAGGGGCGATTTGGCGTGCCTGATAGGGTTGTCGGTAATGTACGTGTGGGATTTGGAGGACGAGTTGATACTGCTCTTAGATTTGGTGCTGACAATGTTAATAGAGAAGTCGCCGATAAAACAACAAATGGCGCACCTTCTTATAAAGATTTTAATGTTACGGAGTACGTTGACGCTGTTGCTAATACGGCTTTGCAATATAGAGCTTTAAAAGCGGCAATTGATATTAAAGACGGTAAAAATGAAGTCGATTTTTTATCTAGAAAGGATGGTGGTTATATGAAAAGATCGTTTAACGATGCTCGTTTTGACGGAATGGTCGCTGAACTTTTGGCTTGCGGTATTAGCGTTAAAGATATGAAAACTGAGGCCGGTGTTCTTGGAATGAAGCTTAGACAAGCGGTTTTGCTAAAAACTCCGGAGGCTGTTAGTAGATTTAACAAAACTTTGCAAAATAGATTGCGCAGATCCGTTGCAGGACTTTTTAACGATATTGATAGAAAATATTTTGGTTCTTCAGAAATTGATAAGCGTAGAAAATTAGATGCAAAACATAGAAGATTTAATCATAGATCGGCTGCTTCTGACTTTGATGAAGCTCTTGATCTTGAGGCTGAAGTGAGTCCTGAAAAACTCATAGCTGCTTATAAAAAAATGGTTGCCGAATGGGCTAAATTAGGATTGGGATTAGTTAAAGAGCCGTCTGAGGGTGATGCGGGTGCATTGTTTGAAGATGAGGATTTTGTTGCCGCCGGAGATGAATTTATGGCGGTTGATGGTGCGTTGCCTGAAGATCCGGATGCATTTGACGAAGATCCGGACGCAGGGCTTGATATGTTGAAGGATAGATATGTGGACGAAATGAATTATCTTGGTTTGAGGGGAGAGGATGATGTTGGCAACGAAGGAGAATTAGGTAAAACTATTTTAATGAGAGATCTAAGCGGTCATTTGATTTCTGTTAATCCTCCGCGTAAGGTGAATTATGATGAAGATTATAAAGATGATGAAGATGATTTGTCAGCCGTTGATGTTCCTAATTTGAAAGATGATATGGAAGGAGCTGACGAGGGCTCTGATGACGTAGTTGATGATACTGCGGAACTTGCTGTTGTTTATGCGGATATGATTGCGAAAAGATCAGGAGATGGAGGCAATGGAAATGGTCAAAAAGCAGTGAGTGCTCCAGTTGCTACAAAAGAGAGTGGAAATGGCAATGGGGAGAAAAAATTTGTTGTTAAAAAGAAAACTAATGGCGGTAATGGGAGAAAAAATGTTGCTACAGACGCTAGAACACATGGTTATTTTGGCAATAATGAGTCTTTGGTTGACGGCGAACCGGATTTGACGTCACGCCCTGATGCTTTTAGGCTTAATCAGGTTATTGGGAATAGAGCGTCTGTTCGACATGGTGATGAGCTTTTGAACTAAAAATAGCTCGCGAGTCCAAGAATTCCGTGAATTATTGCAATTATTATTGAAATAAGTCCGATGCGAAAGTGCCATGGGTGGCGGATTTTTATTACGTTTTTTCGTAAAAGGTAGTGGGACATTCCGACGATTAAAAAGCCTAGCAATGCTAAAATTCCAAGATAAAGATTGAGAGGTTTGCCTAAGATTTGATAATAGGCGATGTTCATCAATGTTGTTTGGATCATTTTAAAATGTCTAAATAATAATTTTGTAAAATATTGTGTGCTTTTTGTGGATGTTTACTTTCGAATAGCGACGTTGCGTCTTTGCCGCATCCTAAAACGATTGCTTTGCCTCCCGGGTGGTTTGTTACGTATGAAGTAACATTATAAACTTTGCCGTTTACTATCATCCAGCAGTCTGATGCGGAGTTGTGTTTTGCGACTTCAGTTGATGTGATGCCGGGGATTTTCGGAGGTGGTGCCGGAGGTTTTACGTTTGGAATTGGCGTTGTTTTTACGAGAACTTTGCCTGGTCCTTGAACTTGAGGTTGGGCCGTTGGTGTTGTTTGGACTTGGTTTGTTGGCGTTGCTTGTGTGCTACATCCGGTAATTAATAATATTGAAAAAGTGAGCGTTAGGGCAAGTGCGATTTTATTTTTATTCATATTTTGTAAGTTAAGTATTTTAGTAAATGATACAACAAAATTGCGTTTTGAGCGATTGTTATTGACAAAATTTGAGTTTAGGCTTATTATATCTTCCTTTAATCTAAAAATATGGTTGCAAACGCGCCTGACAACTTGGGGGATGCGCATGGCGAGATTGCCAGATCTGAGCGTTTGAGCGATGATAAAATGCTTTATGCTGGAATGACGCTTTATTCACGATTTAAACTTGTTTTTGATGATGGATTTGAGGCCGTGGTCTTTTTTGCAAAGAGTTGTAATGAGATTTTGCGTACGGCTTGTGGAAAAGTGATTTGCGATGTTGTTTGTAGTGAGCCACATGACGTTGCCGGTCATGAATGTATTAGAGTCAGCTTGATTGGTGGGGAAATTGTTGATGTCGACAATACGACTTGGGAAATTATTTCCGGGATTAAAGATGTTAGCAATGGATTAATGGGTGCTGTTGAACATGCGACTAAATCTGCGGCTTTGGAAGTTGCTGATATTAAGGCGAAAATTGGCGGTGGAGTTTATGAAAAAATTGGAGATAAATACCATGGAATTGATGGAGGGGTTTTAAAAACATCAAATACGGGCAAGGTTATAAAACGGATTTTTTGGGGAGAATATAAGCATTATTTCTATTGTGATGATTCGACCGGTCAGGAATTTGAAGAGTGGTGCAGGATGGTTATTTTTGAAGATGGAAGCGAAGGGTGGATCGGGTTGCAGACGCTTAAAGAATATGATGGTAAAAAGTTGAATGTTGTGCCCAGGATGGCTATCGGTTTGGCGGGGATGTTTCGTGAATTGGCTTTGAGGCCCGGAGTTACGATTTCTTCCGATGGAAGTCATAGGAAAAAAGAAAATGGGACTGTGTGTGGTGCTTTTCATAGAAGTGCCCAATTTCCTGATATGAGGTGGAGGGATGAAAAAGAGCCTGATTGGGAATTTGATGGGAGAGTTGAGGGTTGTGTAAGAATGTTTTTATTGAGACTTGAGTGTAATAATTTTCGCACTGCTATAAGGATGGGAGCGGATATGAAAGAACGAGTCGAAAGAGGTGAGTTTGATGGTGCTGAACCTGCTTGCGATGATGTATAATGCTTTTAGCGCGGAGAGGTACCAAAGTGGTCGCACTGGGATCGTCTCGAAAGCGATTTGCCTCGCAAGAGGCACGCGAGTTCGAATCTCGCCCTCTCCGCCAAAACGCCTGTAGCGAAGCGAAAGGCGGTATTCGCTTAGAGCTTTTTAGTTCCGTACGTGTTTTATATCATTTATATATAAGATTTATATAAAAAGTATATAAGATTGATATAATTTACATACGAAACTTGAAAGGGTCGGATTGTGTTGCACTACATGTGAGAAAAACGGTTTTTCCCTTGTGCAGCAGTATGTTACAATGCGACGCGTATTTATTAATAAATTTTTATGCAAAAGCAATTTAAATATTTGGGCTTTATTACAGCGTTTTTTGTGACAGTGCTTTTGGTCTCAAATATTGCGTCCAGCAAAATTTTGATTCTTGGGCCTTTTACTTTTGATGGTGGAACGATCCTTTTTCCGTTGAGTTATATTTTTGGAGATATTTTGACTGAGGTTTATGGATATGGAAGATCGCGTAAGGTGATTTGGACGGGCTTTTTTATGATTTTGTTGGCTTCGGTTGTGTTTATGATCGTTCAAAAACTTCCGCCTGCGCCGGATTGGAACGGGCAAGCGGCTTATGATCAGATTTTGGGTTTAACGCCGAGAATTGTTGCTGCCAGTATGTGCGCTTATTTTGCCGGTGAATTTTCAAATTCATACATTTTGGCAAAAATGAAAATTTGGATGAAAGGGAAGTTCTTGTGGATGCGAACAATTAGTTCGACGCTTATTGGCGAGGCTTTTGATACCGTCATATTTGTGATGTTGGCGTTTTTTGGAGTCGATGGATTTGGAACAGATCTTCTTATTACGATTATAATTTCAAACTACGTTTTTAAGGTACTTGTTGAAGTTTTATTTACGCCTGTGACTTACGCGGCTGTGAAACTTTTAAAAAGGCATGAAGAAGAAGACCATTTTGATCATGGAACAAATTTCAATCCGTTTAAGATTGGTTAGAGTGTTTCAAACGGCTTCGCGTCGCAGTTTTTCGTTTTTTTGTCGCATCCAATTTGCATCCATTCGTAGAAAGTTTTTGGGTTTTTGTCGATTGCGATTACAACATTTTCCGCTCCCGTATTGTATTTAACTGTTTTTTCAATTTCAGATATAAATTGTGCACTGGAGCAGCTTGTGGTTACGTTTGGCATCAATTTTCTTATGTCTAATAAATTTATATATGCAGTTTTATTTTCTATTTTTACGCCCTGTAAGATGTTGCTTGTTTTTGATGAAAATGGGGATGAGTATCCGAGTGATTTTTCTCCCGTTAGTGGGCCTTTAAAGAGTTCTTTTAATGCTATTTCAACTCCGTTTTTGCTTTTTGGTACACTTCTTTCTGTTGCAAATGCGGCTTCACAATCTTTTGCATTTGGGTTGTTTTTTGTATTGTCAAAATAAACTCGTACATTCATTGATGCCGCTTTATATGCATCTGCGAACTTTAGAAGTTTTTTATATCTTTTTTCTTGATATGCAAATATTCCCGCTGTCGTTATAATGCCTACTATTATTGCTATAGCTAAAAGAATTAGAAGGGTTCTTTTTTTCATTTTGTTGAAGGGTTATTTATTTTCAAATGTTATTTTACGGCTTTATTTAATCATATTCAAGTCGGTTGGATTTTGCAGTGGAGATGTTTTTTTGCGAGTTGATATGACATATTTGAAGATGAGGATGAGGAGTGTAATCCAAAATAGACCTAATGCAAAACCTGCAATAACATCGCTAAACCAATGGACGTTTAAGAAGATTCGGCTAAATCCGATAAGCAAAAATCCAAAAATACATCCTGCGATGAATAGTTTTTTCTTGATTGCACTTTTGAAATCATCTTTAAAAGAATAGAGGAGCATTGTGAAAAATATGAAGGCCATTGTGGCATGCCCGCTTGGAAGGCTGTAGTTGTCGACAAAAAATAATGCATTTGTTGGGCGCGGACGTTCTACAATTCCTTTCATAAACATTTCAATCCAAACTCCACCTACGATGCTGAAAATTAATAAAAAGTAGTGGTAAATTTTTTGCTGATATGCGAGCGTTAAAAATAGTGCAACCGATACGGTTATTAAAGTCGATGGTGTTGCGATTTGCGTTACTGCCATCATGAATTTGATGAAGTACGGATGCCAAAGTACGGTGATTTTTATATTTATCCAGTAGTCGATTCTTGCCATAAGTTCGCCTTTTGCGGCATCGTCAATCATTTTCCCGAGCAAGTAGAGTGCGGCTATATTAACCATCAAAACGTGCAGGTGATATTTTGCAAAAATGTGCCTGTGCTTGTTTATAATGCGATACGTGAAGATGATGATAATACTTAAAACGATCGCGATTAATATAAAGCGACCAAGATATTTTGATGCGACTTCCCAGCTTTTTCCGAATATGAAACCGACGCCAACATAAACAATTGCCCAGCTTATTCCACCGATAATGTTGAATATCATGAATTTTAAAAATGGTATTTTTGAAGATCCTGCGATGAATGGAATAAATGCGCGGGTTACTTTATTAAAACGGCCTATGATAAGGCTTTTTCCACAATGCTCATGCATCAATTTTTTTGTTTTTTCGAAATGTTCTTCTTTGAAAAATAAATATTTTCCATATTTTCGAAGCAGGTTTTCGCCGAATTTGTAGCCGAGAACGTAACTGATAAAGTCGCCGATGATTGCGCCAATTCCTGCGGCTAAAATTACATAAATTAAATTTAAATCACCTGTTTTTGCGAAAAATCCTCCAAGAACAATGATTATTTCGCCCGGGACAACTATGCCTGTTAATGGCATGGCTTCAAGGATGGACAAAACAAAAACCGCAATATATCCGTATGCTTGTGCGAAAGGGGAGACGAAGGCGATGATTTGGTCTACTGAGGGCATGTGGGGTTTGGGAGTTAATAGCGACAGTTTATAACTAAAAATTAGAAAAGTGAAACGCGAATTCGTTTGCACAAGGGAAAAACTGAAAAAGTTTGAAATAAGTCTTCACTTCGTTCGACTAATTCCCTCACTTTTTCTCCTGTGCTACGAGTATGCTAAATACGCATACTCTTCGCTTCGGACCGTTTTTCTCGCATGTAGCTGGAGCCGTTGGCCGGAATTGAACCGGCGACCTACTCCTTCATTTGTACCTTGTTTAATTGGCATTTATAAAGGATTAGACTGTATATTAGGCATGTTCTTGAAAGAATTTAGCCTCCTTTGTCAGTCGTTCGGGCGAAATGTCGCCACGGTCTTGGCCTTATGCCAGGCTTTTAACCGTTATTCAGGATTCGCTATAAAATTTCTTTTATAGTGGGCAATGTGATTTACCATGGAGTTGCTCTACCAACTGAGCTACAACGGCGGATTTTTAAATGACGAAATGATTTTAGCTAGAAATAATTTTATACGCAATTAATTTGTTTATTGCGATATGCGAAATTTAAAATTATAAGTCAATTATCTATTGGCGGAAGTTCCTCCTTCTTTTTGAGGTGGCATTTTTTTTACTATTTCATCTAGTAGTTGTTTAAATGGTCCAACTTGTTTTTGTATTAATTCTGCCATTTGGAGCGCGGTTATTTGTGGTAAAAAAACTCTAGCTGTTACAACTCCTTCCCCTTGTCCCAGTAATACATAAAATGAAAGGCATACGTCTTTTTCGCTTGTGGTTATTAATACATCGGTTGCATGTACTCCTTTACTTAGATTATCATCGATTTTGAGGTTTAATTGTTTTTGTTCGTTCATAGTTTTATTGTTAAAAGTTAAATCATTTACATATAGGAATAATTTCTTTTTCGTTATTATTTGAAATATTATTGATATAATTGTATTGTGATTTTTTCGTGTTATATGCGTTAAATGTTGTAGGGGTTGTTGTTGAATATTCACATGACGCAGGAATGAATTGTTGATAAGTTGATAATTTGGTTTCAAAAATAGCAAATTTAGGCGCTATTAGATGAGTTTTAAGAGCTTTAGCTATTTTTGACAAGAATCTTAAGCTTGGTAATTTTTGTCCGTTTTCTAGTCGTGCAATGCTTGGTTGTTTTGTTTTAACTAAACTAGCTAATTGGTTTTGCGTGATGCCTTTTAAGATTCTTGCTTCAATTATCATTTGGCCGATTTCAAAAGCTATATCGTATTTTTCATATTCGTTTTTAAATTTTTTGTTTTTTAAGGCGATTTTTTTAAATTCTTTCAGGTCCATGATATTGAGTTAAATTGTTATATTAATTTTATTCTTCCAATTGCTGTGTTAATCTCTTTTTGTGGTATTTTTGGTGATTTTTTGATAAATCCGTGTAACAGGACAAGTTTTGCGTTATGTAAATGACAAATTATTCTGTATTGTGTGTTTTGAAAGCGTGTTTTAAATTCATAAAGATTGTATTTTTCATATCCTGCCATTTTTTCTAATATTCCGGCGTTTAACGATTGTAGTATGGTGTATTTTTCAATACGTTCTAGCCTTAACGTAATTTTTGCTCCGCGTTTAGCTGATATACTTAATAAAAAGTTTTTAATGGGACAATCGCCTCGTGATGATTCAAAGAACTCAATGTCCATAAATATTATAACAATTTTGTTATATATTATCAAGTACTTTTCATTTCGTCAATGGTTTTTTCAAGTTTGACTTATTTTGATGCGTTTTGTATATTAAATCTCCTAACAAAAAAATATGGATACATACGGAGGAACGTATAAAATCGTAGTTGTGCCTGAAAGAGGTGCGATTGAAGGCAAACCTGGTTCTTCAGAGGTTTTGTTTGCGGCCGATGCCGAGGCGGTAAGAAGCGTTATTACCGGTATGACGAGCAGAACGGCTCGTGTTATTGATCTTGTTATTTTGAAATGGGCCGGAGATGACAAAATGGCGTATGAGCCGCTTGATAGAACAAATTTAATGGTTGTTGCCGCTAAAAAGAAACTTGGTCTTTCTAGTTAATTTAAAAAGCTCCTTTTTGCCGTGTACTCGCCTAAATACTAACACCCTCGTTTTAAAGAGGTGGGACGTCTCACAGCTTGACCACGGTCAGGCTAAATATTGAAATCCCATATAGTGCTTGAGAGAGAGTATTATAGGTTTTTCACGAACAAGAAAGAGCAATTCAATTATTACTCTATGCGCCGAGAAATACAACAATCATTAAATAATTTGAAATGGTGCCGACGATGGATTCGAGGATTGAAAAGCCAAACCAGCGTGATATTAAAAGATAATCTGCGGCAATAAATAGAATGAGATAGATTTGACCGGATTCCATAAAGCGCATGTATGCGTTTGAGTATTTTTGTGGGATGAAAAGTCCGATTAAATGTGATCCGTCGAGCGGGGGGATTGGGATTAAATTGAAGACGCAAAGCATGATGTTGGTCCATATTATTATTGTAAACATATCGCGCATCCATGCCGGCGAAAAATCTTGTGTATATTTCATAAAAACTGCGATTAAAATCGCTAGGAGTAAATTTGATAAAGGGCCTACGATAGCCGTAAAAGTAGAGTAGGCGAGTGGTTTTCTGAAATATTTTGGATTTGTTGGAACCGGTTTTCCCCATCCGAAATGTATGAGTATAATCATCATTGTTCCAACAACGTCTAGGTGCCTTAAAGGGTTTAAACTTACCCGTCCAGCAAGTCTTGGGGTAGGATCGCCAAGTGCGTCAGCGGTATATGCATGTGAAAATTCATGAACTGTTATTGCGATTAAAAAGCCAATTGAGGAATATATAAAGTTGATTATGTTGAACGAAAATTCCATTATTTATTTTGTGTTAGTAGCGTGTTTTATTTTGTTTTTTTTGCCATTCTTGAAATGGCTTCATTGAATTTGTGCGGTCGATTTTTTCGATGGAAACTTGTTTGCGCTTTGCTTTTCCAAGGATTACGTCGTATATGAATTTGTCATCAAATCCGATATTTGCGGCGTCTTTGCGCGTGCATGCGAAGTATAATTTGCGCATTTTTGCCCAGTGGATTGCGGCAAAACACATTGGGCACGGTTCGCACGATGAATGAATTTCACAATCTGATAAATCAAACCTTTTGAATTTTTTTGTCGCGGCTCTTATTGCGGTTATTTCTGCGTGTGCCGTTGGATCGTTTGTTTTTACAACCATATTGTGTGCCTGTGCGACGATTTTTCCGTTTTTTGTTATTACAGCGCCAAAAGGACCGCCATGGTTTGCACGCATGCCTTTTAAGGCTTCTTGAACCGCAATTTGCATGAATTTATTCATATTTGTTTAATTTTACCATAAAAGGGGATTGGGTTGGGCGTCATCTTTTTAAATTCGTATGTAAATTATATCAATCTTATATACTTCTTATATCAAAGTTATATATAAATGATATAAAACGCATATGGTTTTGCGATAGAGTTTTGCCGGTTTCTATTTTCGTAAAAGGTTTAGATCAAATTCTGTGTGTACAAGGGAAAAACTGAAAAAGTTTGAAATAAGCCTTTGCGCTGTGTTTGTTCACTAACAATGCTGTTGTTTCGTTTGCAATAGGGATTTGCTGGTCTCATTCAAAAATAAGCCTCACGTTCGTTCGTCTAATTTTTGACTCGACCTTCTTCGCTTCGGCTTGCCTCAAGAATTCGGCAAGACCTGCGCTACGAATCGCAAATCTCGCTATTATTTGGCGGAGAGGCAGGGATTTGAACCCTGGATACCCTTTCAGGTATATTCGCTTTCCAAGCGAACGCACTAGGCCACTATGCGACCTCTCCGTTTTGAAATCGGATGTATTTTAGCATATTTGTATATAAAAGTTGTGCGAATTTGATTGTTGTTATAAAATATCTTTAGTCATTTAGCAAAACATATATGAAAAAGATTGCAATTTTATTATTAGCTATGGTAATCTTTGTCGGCGTTTCGGGATGTATGAAGAGATATAGCCGTGCAAGCTATATTAAGGCTTCATCTCAAGTTGCTTGTCTTGCGATCGATAACCCTAGCTTGTTTGCTACTCAAGAGGGTGGAATTGCAACTATTAAGAATGCTTTTAAAGAAAACGGATTTCCGGCAGATGATAACGAGAAAATGGTTGAGATAGTAACGAAGTTCAAGTCTGACGTAGAAGCGACGAATGAAATTATTGAAATAGTGAAAAGTTGCGAAGAAGAATCTACTAAAACAATGTAAAAAATTAAAATATGGCAAAAGGCAAAAGCATATTCTGCGCTTGGTACTGCAAAGAGTGCAATAAAATGAACTACACTTCAAAGTATATCAAGTCTGCTGAAGGAAATATCACAAAGAAAACCAAATTCTGTTCAAAATGCAAAAAGAGAACAGAGCATGGTAAAAAGGATATTAAGAAGAGCAATTAGAGAGAATAATCAATTATCAATTTGCTTACAATAATCAGACAATTTTCAAATTGGTAATTTTCAATTGAAAATTCTATAATTGATTGATTATTGATCATTGATACTTGATAATTGCATCGTCATAGGGCCTTGGTTCAATGGTAGAACGTTCGCCTCCAAAGCGAAATATGCGGGTTCGATTCCTGCAGGCCCTGCCAAGGGACGGTATCCTGCCAAGGAGCTTTAATCTTTGTCCATATCTTCTCTGCGGAATAAAACGCTGTGGCCGCCCATCCCTCCGGTTATGATATTCCCTCCATTTGCTCGTACGTGACGCTTTGTTCTTGGTTCTTTTTCTTCAATAAGTTCACTAGGACTGTTTTCGATATCCATTAAATAATTTTTGCCTTCAATTTCAACAACATTCCACATGTGCATTCCTTCACTTTTAATTTTATCATGTGGTAAAAAGATATTTGTTCGGTTGTCGCCTGTCCCTTTTCTATATCTAATTGCTCTTTCGGTATCCCCAAAAAGCATTCCGTCTATAAGTCTACATTTTAATCCGATTCGATCAGCTAAGTATTTGAATAAAATTGATTTTTGTGCACATACTCCAATTTTATAGTCTCCAATTAAAATGAATTCTCCGTTTGATTCGTACTTTGTTTCATTTTCTCTTAATTTTACACTCTCTTCTTCATATTTTTCTGCAAAATCAGGTCCGCCAAGACATTCACTTACATATCCTGCCAATATTAACGCCTTTGCTTTATCATTTTTTGCGTTTGCTGTTAATTTTCTTGCTTGTTGTATTCTATATTTCAATGTTTCATCTTTTCTACTATCAAATAACATCATTTCTCCAATTCTCGCTCTAATATATAATCCGTTTTCGGTTGTTAAATATATTTCTTCTCCTCCTCGTGCCGAACATACAAAGAACCCATTTGGGACTGGATCGTCATAATCTAAATAGCCATTTTGAAGAAATTTTAAAGACGCGTGCTCGGCTTCGTTTCTCGCTATAACTAATTCATAAACCCTATTTGGCGTTTTTATTAATATTGTTTCCCTTGGTTCAACTTCTTTGATTTCGATGCTTTTTATGATTTCACGTTTTGTTTTTCCGTTTGGCATTGTTAAAACTATTTTTTTCCCAACTTCAATAGGGACTTCTAAGGTCCCTGAAATTGCGCCTCTTGTGTGTTCGCTTATTTCTAAAACGTGTTCTCTTAGCTCTACGAATTCGTTTTCACCTTGGTCTATAAGTGTGACCCAGGGTTTATTTGTCGTGATTGCTCGTATGTAATCTTTTTTATTATGACCTGCTAATAGTATGTCTTCGAATTCCATTTTTATTTTTGTTTTTTTGCAGTTTTTTCAGATATATCATAATATTATACGCCAAAAAAGCCTTTAACACAAGCCAAAGAAGGAGGTTTAGTTGTATGGTAAATTAATTCAGGAATCTGTTGAATAACGTATCAAATGCAAGTTTTGTATCGTTTTTATCTATATAGAAAAATAGTTCGGTGTAAGTTGATGATATTTCTATGATGTTTATATTTTGGATCATGAAATGTTGGACTAGAAAGTGTATTAATCCCGGTATTTCCGTGTATTTTTCGTCAAATTTAATCCCAATTGCGGATATATTTTCTTTTTTATATTTTGGCTTTTCGCTGATTAAATCTTGTAGTGTTTTGATGAATTTATTTTCGAAAATAATTGTTATTTCGTTAACTCCTTCGCTGATTGTTATGTAAGTTTTTTCTCTTTGAATTTTTTCGTAAAATTTATTTATTTTTACGTGAATTTCTCGCGTTTTAATAAATGTCATTATGCAAAGATTCGAATATGTCGTTATGTTTTCGGCTTTGTATTGCTCGGGCTTAATTGTTATTTTTGAAAGTCGTTTTTGTGACCTTGAAAGATTCATTGTAATCGCGCTCGTTTTGATTTCTTTTTTTGTCCTTGCTTCTATTTGAGGTTTCATAAAAGAGGATAGCTGGGATAGGTTGAATAATTTGTAATGGAAGCCAAATTGTAGAAATGGATTTTTTGTAAATATTTCTGTTATTGCTTCGGAAATTTTTATCATGAGCGTAATTTGTTATAGGTTTAACATCAAATTATGATTTTTAACATTATTCAGAAGAAATTGTATCGCGAAGATGTGAAGATATAAAGACGAAGTGTGTTTCTTGAATCACATATTACTTCTTATCTTTTTGAATGTTGAAATAATTCAATAAAAATTGTGACATTTTGGAGAAGATTGGGGATGCTGTTACATCAGCCCATTCACTTGAACGAGGTTTATCGAATTTTACGAGGATGGCGAATTTTGGCTTGCTGGTTGGGCCAAAACCGATCATGGTTGCGATTGTGGTGCCGGTGCCGTTGAGAGGTTTTCCTTTGAAATACGTTTGGGCTGTTCCGGTTTTTCCTGCGAGATAGTAGCCGGGTACTTGACCGTTGTGGGCTACGCCGTTTTCAACTGCGCTTGTTAACATCGCGGTTAATGTTTGAGCGGTTTTTTCCGTTATAGATTGGTTTATTGGGCGAGGATCGGTTTTTACAACTTGGCCATTTTTTTTGATTATTTTATCAATAACATATGGCTTCATGCGAATCCCTTTGTTTGCGATTGCACAATATGAGCTAATCATCTGAAGTGGAGTTGTGGTTAGACCTTGTCCGAATGCGTGAGTTATGAGTTCGCTATCCGCCCAGCCGGAGAAGTGCGCAACTTGACCCGGGTCCTCAGATGGCAATTCAATATCTGTTTTTTCTCCGAAACCAAATTTTTTGATGTAACTATAAAAAAGCGTGCGACCGATTTTTTTTGCAATAAAAGCCATTCCGGTGTTTAAGGATTTTTCGAGGACTGTGACCATATTAATAACGCCGTAATATTGATTTGTCGCATTTTTGATTTCATAGATATCGACTTTGACAGGTCCGGAATCAACGTAAGTTGTGTTTGGAGTAACTTCACCGTCATCTATTGCGGCTGACATTGCGATTGGTTTGAAGACCGAACCTGGTTCGTATCCTTCCATGACTGATTTATTTTTATAAACTTCCGGTCCGACTAAGTTTGCAAATCTTGTATATACGACTAAATTATTTGGATAAGTTTCTTTAAAAACTTGTATACGATTTCCTTTTTCGCGGTCTATATAAAGCCAAAAAGAGTTTTCCGCGCCTTCAATTGGGATAAGTGATTTTATTTCATCTGTGCTTAGACTTAACGGTTCTTTTTTGAATGCGTCACCATATTTATTTGGATCAAAGGTTGGAAATTGCGCCATTGCGAGAACTTTTCCGGTTGAAGGTTCCATGACAATAATTTCACCTGCGTCTGCGTTGTAGTTTTTTACGCCTTGGCGTACGAGTTTTTCGGCTTCCATCTGAATTGAGCGGTCGATTGTTAAAACTATATCGTCGCCGTCGACTGCCGGCTGAATGACGCTTTCACCAACTGTAATTTGGCGTCCCATGGAGTCTTTTTGCGTTTTGAATACACCTTTTTCTCCGCGAAGAAGTGTGTCGAATTTTTCCTCAATTCCATATTCGCCGAGGTTTCTTGTATCAAGAAATCCCGTTATACTGGAAGCCAATGTGTTCTCTGGATAATATCTGTAATATTCGGGTTGAAGACCGATTCCGTTATAATTTTTATCTTTATCGTTTTTCTTTATTTCTTTTATTTTCATTGAAATTTCCGGACCGATTTTTTTCTTTAAAATTACATATCTGTTTTTGCCTTTTAAGATTTGCAAGAGATCGTCTTCGGAAGTTGCAAGATGTTTTGCGAGAATTTCCGCGACGTGTGATATATCGCTTATTTGCGTTGGATAAGCGATAAGTGCGTTGTTGTTTATTTCAATCCCAGGAAGGCTTTCAAGCGAGATTGCTTCCGCGATTTTATTATCAATGCTTTGCGTTATGATGATTCTTTGACGGGTTTTTGTGCTTATTTTTTCTAAAGTTTCGTTGTAATAATTTTGTTTTAATTCTTCGTCGGTTTTTGGAGTAAGTAATTTTTGTTTTTCTTCAAATGTTACATTTGGATCGAGTTTTTTTGACTCTTCTTCAATTCTTTTTGTTTCACCTTGGCGCGCTATGTCTTTATCGAAGAGTAAATCGCTTAATGTTTTTGCAACAATATCCGGACTTTTTATTAAAGTTGGATCAGCATAAATAGTGTCTAGAGTCATGTTTGTTGCGACTTTGAAAGTTTCTTTTGAGTGATAATCTTGTAGCATTATTTCACCTCTTCTGGCCGGGAGTTCTGTGTATCCGGAATGTTCTTTTGCAGCGAGCGCTTGATAATAATTTCCTTCAAGAACTTGCAGATAAAAAAGACGCACAATTAACGTGAATGCGACGAAGATGCTTAGCGCCATTATAAATTTATTGCGATCAAAATTTCGTTTTGGCCGCCTGTGTTCGACTATCATGCTTTAGATTTTAAACTTTGCGGAGGGGATTGTCTATTGTTTTGTCTGCTTTTTCGTTTTCAAAAAGACGTTGTTGATTTTCCCTGCGAGAAAATCACAACTCGCGCTCGGTTGGCGCTCTTTTGCCATGCAAAATCCATGCCCGCGCCAACTTCCGCGACGCTTTTTGTCTCCAAAAAAGCATACAAAACTTATATGTCATACCAATCTCCGTGACACTTTTTGATTTCGAAAATACTAAAGTCTCTATTACCCATTCTAACTTCCAGCTTCTTTTAGATGTTTATTTTTGCTAAACTGATTATATATTTAACAAAATACTATGTTTAAAATAAAGACTTTTGGAAATGGTTTAAGGCTTGTATCAAACAAATTGGATAGCACGCAGGCTGCGACGGTAATCGTGCTTGTGCGTGCCGGATCGAGATATGAAAATAAGGCTAATAATGGAATTTCGCACTTTTTGGAGCACATGTTTTTTAAGGGTGCGAAAAAATATACGAATACAAAAGAGGTTTCTGAGGCGATTGATTCGGTTGGCGGTGAATTTAACGCTTTCACGGGCAAGGAATATGTTGCTTATTATGTTAAGGCTGCGGGTTCGCACATTGATGTCGCGATGGATGTTTTGTCGGATATGATGCTTCATTCCAAATTTGATCCTGCGGAAATTGATAAGGAAAGGGGAGTGATTATTGAGGAATATAACATGTATCAGGATACGCCGATGTATCAAATCGGTTGGGATTTTGAAAAATTAATGTATGGCGATCAGCCGATGGGTTGGGATCAGGTTGGGCTTAAAGACGTGATTATGGGCGTTAAACATGAGGATTTTGTGAATTATAAAAACGCGCTTTATGTTCCGAAAAATGTTTTGATTGCGGCGGCAGGGAATGTTCCTGATGATTTGGAAAATAAGATTGAAAGTTATTTTGAATTTCCTGTGGCGGATCAGACGCTTTTTGCCGATAAATTGGTTGAAAATAAAGAAAATCGAAATGTTAATGTGAAAAATAAGAAAACTGAACAGGGGCATATTTGTATTGGTGTGCCGGCTTATGAAGAGGAGCATAAAGATCATTATGCGCTTCGAATTTTGAGCATAATTTTGGGCGGGAATATGAGTTCGAGGATGTTTTTGTCGGTTCGTGAAGCCAAAGGCTTGGCTTATTATATTCATACCGGAACGGATGATTATACGGATTCGGGCGTTTTATCCACAAATGCGGGAGTTGATTTGAATCGAGTTGATATGGCGGTTAGTGCGATTATTGATGAATATAAAAAAGTTGCGGACGAAAAAGTGCCTGAACAGGAGCTTAAAAAGTCTAAGGAGTTTTTGAAAGGGAAAATTATTTTGAAATTGGAAGATAGCGAGGAATACGCTCATTTTCTTGGAAAATATGAATTGCTTTATGGTCGCGCGAGGGCGCCTGAAGAGGTTTTGAAAAAAATCGATGAAGTTACAACTGATGATATTTTGCGCGTTGCAAAGGATATTTTTGATATGAAACGGCTTAAGCTCGCGGCGATTGGGCCGTTTGAGGATGAAGAGAGGTTTAAGAAATTATTGATTTAATGTTGGCGATAAGAATCTTTTCTGTAAGATATGTCTAAAAGCGTGCCGGCATTTCCGTCTTTTCTGAAAATTATTCTGATTTTGCCTTTTCTTAGCCTAAAAATACTATGAAATCCTTTAAGTTGTTTTATGTCGTATCCTTCTAAGTTTAAAATTTTTATATCGCTAAGAACGTAAAGTAGCGTAGTTCTATTTGTTGCATTTAATTTTAAGAGGAATTTTTGGATTTTATCCATTGGCCTGTTTTATCGCTTTGGCGATAATTTCAGGATCGACACCATTTTTGAATTTTAGACCGACTTTTTTTGCGTTTTCGTAGTATTCAATGTCTTTGTGGTCGATCATTTTCATTACTTTTACCGTTATGACGCCCTTGCCTTGGTCTTCGATTATTACGGGCGTGTCTTTGCCAATATTGTATTTTGTTCTTATTGGTACTGGAATTGTGATTTGGCCTTTGATTGACGGTAAAGCGGTGTAATTCATAAGTTTTTTTATAGTATACATTCCGAAAGTATACTATCATATGATCCTGAAAAAATCAAATGTAATATATCAAATACTTATTAAAAATCTTTAACAAATAGTTAACATTTTTATGAAATGGGTTTTTGGCAGTTTACGCTTTGATTTTTTGGCTGATTTGTGCTATAATATTTAGATTTAGTTGAAAAAATAAAAATAAATATGGCAAAAAGTAATGGTGGTGCTCAAGCAAGAGCGCAAAATCCTGAAGTATTAGCCGAAAAACCAAGTTCTACGCAAGTGGGCTTGGATGCTCTTAAGCGTGAAACTGAAGTTCAGTCTGGACAAAAAGAAAAAGATCCGAGAAAACGTGAGGCTGAAGTTGGCATTAAAAAAGGTTCGACTTTGGATACTTCAAGATTGGCTAGAGAAGTTGAGCGTTCTGATCTTGATCAGGCGCACGATTTGAGTAAGATTGATATTATGAAAGTTCCGGAAATTAAGGAGGAAAAGGAAAAAGTATTTTATCTGAGAGATGTGTCACTTCTTTGTTTATCCACTCTTTTAGCCAAAGGTAAAATTCGCGTTGAGCAAATTAAAGATTTTAGTAATTTTGCAAAATTGGATTTGGACGTTTTAGGCCTTAATGCTACTGAAAAAATGGCTTTAAAGAAATTGCAAGAGGTTGCGGGACGTAAAGATTCGCCTTTACATAATCCGATTGCGAAGAATTGGGGCGGTTTTGTTGATGGTCTCGTTGTGCATTCTAAAAAATCTGCGGAGCAAGCCGAGCAAATTAAAAGAGAAGCAAGCGGTGAAAAGGGGATTATAGGTAAGACTATTGATTATGTGAAAGAGAACCCTCTTCAGACTGCGATGATTGCTGCGGGTGCCGGGCTTGGACTTTATATGTTGCTTAGAAAAAAAGATCCTGCTTCCGGTAAAAAAGGTAAATCTGATAAATCGGGTAAAGCTGATGTTGATAATGAATCTGGTTGGGATAGTGCTTGGAAATGGGGGAAAAGATTATTATGGGGAGCCGGTATTACTTGGGGTGCGGCTAGACTTCTTGAATGGGATACCGCACAGAAATTCATTAAAAAAACTTTGAAAATAGATGTCTCAAATAGTAAATGGATACAAGCTTTTTCTTTGATGTTTGGTCACTGGGAGTTCCAAAAAGCTTGGGATGTTCTTCATGAAGGTCAAGAAAATGCAAAGCTTTATGATGACATGATTGATGATATCGAGAAAGAAAAGAAAATCAAAATCTCAAGACGTACGCTTGAGAAGATTTCGTATTATAAATATGGCAAGTTCATGCAAGCCGGGATTGGCGGTATTGTTGATGAAGCTCTTGAATGGGGTGGCGATAAGGTTGATCAGCTTCCAATAGTTTCCGGGATGCTTGAGATGTCAGGAGAAGAGCGTGCTGAGGCTAAAATTGTGCGTGAATATTTGAAAGATCATGATAAAGACTTACGTGCGAATGGTGTTACTGATGATATGACTTTGATGGAAGCATTTTCAAAATTAACGAGCGTTAAAATTGAAACTCCAAGGGCTCTTAGAGGAGATAAAGAATATGAAAAAGTAAAAAAATCGACAGAAGCTATAAAGGATCCTCAAAAAAGAGAAAGCGTTGAGCAAATGCTTGCTTTGGCATTTGTTGGGAACGCTGATTATCCACCTGTAATTGCGACTGAAATTGTTCGAAAATATATTGCAGATCTTGATGCGCGCGGTATAGATACAAAATCCGCTAAGGCAAAGCTTGCCGCCAGGGAAAAGGCTTCAGATGAACTTAATAAATTGATTGCCGCAGATGCTGATGAAAAAGAAATTAGAAAAAAGATCGAAGAAATTGTTGATTTGAATGACGACATTGTTGAGTTTGTTGACATGAGACATGGATGGACTGAACTTAAAATGCTTTTGCCACAGGGTGTTAGGACTACTTATAGATGGTTTAGATTGGCGCCTCAATCTCGCGAATATGGTAAATATGGTGCTAAAAAACTTTTTCTTGATGCGCCAAGGCGTGCCGCGAAAATGGCTAAAAGAATTGCTGGCAGAGGAGGAATGAAAACGGCTGAAGATTTTAGAAGAGCTGCGACGGAAATAGATACAAGAATAAGTAGTGGTCGCGCACTTCCCACAGATGTGGAATTGGCTGGCATTGAAGCTAAAATACCTGTAGCGATCGATGCTGATAAAATTAAACTTAGAGAAAGGTTTCATAGTGGGAAAGCTAGCATTGCTGAAACTGATTTATTGAAACATCAATCCACTCTTCATAGAACCAGAGCGGCTGTTATGGAAGCTGAACAGGCTCTTGAAACTGCTGTTGTGTCTAAGGCTGGAGCTGATGTTGTTTCAGGGCTTAAGGAAAAAATTGTTGGACTTCGAGGTGAACTTGCAAAGGGTGAACTTGAATTAGTTTCTTTAAATGGAAGATATCTTGCGGCCGAGAAAGATTATATGACTGAATATATGTTGGATAAGGCAAGGGTTGGGGTAGATGGTGTTGATTCTTTGCGTAGTGGAGAGATAGAAAGATTTAATAGATTTGAGGAAGCTGCTTCTGATCATGTTAAAGGGATTTTGGATCAAGTGGCCGTAAAAGAAAGACTTGCTGAGCAGCTTGCAAAAGCCGGAAAAAAAGTTGAAGCCGAAGCGGTTTTGGCTGAGATTAACGTTTTAGGAAAGGCACAAGTTGACGCTGATATGATGTTTTTTGAAAGAACTGCAGAGCAGGCCAAACATCTTAAATGGCTTGAGAATTTATTGAAAAAATGTTTAAAAGGTCCGAGAGGAAAGAAATATGCTGCGTATGTTGAGAGGCTCGAAGAAGTTATGAGAGGTCAATTTGCTTGTAGAGATAGATTTAAGGCTTATTTGAAGAAAACAAAATCTGTAAGTGCTTTGAACAAATTTGGGAATAAGTTTCCACGTGTTAGGATGTATGGAGGTAAGGCTGCTTTTCTTACTGCTATTATCGTTGGTGGTGGTCTTTTGGGCCGAGATGCAAAAACCGGTTTCCTTTCTTCTGCCGGACAAACCGCCGTTGATGTTTTGCCTATTTCCGGTGAAATCTCCGATATCTATAGTGTTATTACGGGTAAAGAAATGATTACAGGTAGAAGTCTTGGTTGGACTGATAGAGGGATAAGAGCGCTTTTTGGTGTTGCCGGTATCATTACTGACCTTGCTTTGATTCTTCCTGTTCTTGGTGAAGGTATAAAGGGTGGTTATATGAGTTTAAAAGCCAGTGTTCTTGGCGTTAGACTTGTTGCTAGTGCTGGAAAGAAAGTTGTTGAGAAAGGTGCGGAAAAAGTTGTAGAAAGGGTTGCTGCTGGAGTAGCTGGAAAAGTTGCTGAAGAAGTTGTTGAAAATGTTGCTGAGAGGGCTGTTGCCGGAGTGGCCGGGAAAGTAGTTGAAAAAGTTGGAGCTGAAGTTGCGGAAGGTGTTGTTGAAAATGTTGCCGAGAGAGCTGCCGCCGGAGTAGCGGGGAGTGTTGCTGAAAAAGTTGCTGAAAAAGGCGCTGAAGAAGTTGCGGAAGGTGTCGCGAAAAAAACTTTTGCCGCTACTGCTGCAAAATTAGTTAGAGTAGGTGCTGTTCTTCAAAAAGTTGCTCTTGCTGGCGCTCTTGGAGCCATGGGTTATAGTTTGCTTTTTCAAAGCGCTGGTGAAAAGGAGATACCACAGGAAATGAAGGATGTTGTTGGTGAAGATGCGTTTCAGGACGGTAGTGCCGCAAGCTCTGAGGCTGAGCCACAAGTATCACAAGCAGCTTAAATTTAAAAATTAAATAACAAATTAAAAATAAATAATATGAATACAATGAAAGAACAATCAATTTTTATACCGGCGAGAATGGTGTTTGCTGAAGCGCAAGGGGAAGCCGCTGTTCAAGCTGCTGAGGTTGCTGCGGAAGCTCCAGTTGTTGCGCCTGCTGAAGGTGGTGACAAAAATCCTGCGGATCAGGCTGCTCAAGCGGCTGCTATTAGAGCACAAAATGAGGCTGCTGCATTACAGCATAAGCAAGAACTTGCCGCTGCCGGTGTTACCCCCGAGGCTGCTGCTAAAGCTCGTGAAGCCACTGCTCAAGCACCTGCCGTTGCGCCAACGGTTGCTGCTCCAGCTCCAGCCACTGCTCAAGCACCTGCCGTTGCGCCAACGGTTGCTGCTCCAGCTCCAGTCGCTGCTTCCGCTGCCGATGCTGCAAAAGTATTAGCTGCAAAAAGCAGAGAATCTTTGCCTCCTGCAGAAAGACCAAGATATGATAAATTCAGAGAGAGCTTTATTGGTACCATGGCTTCGATGTTTGCCGACGGAGAAACTGATGAAGCAAAAGAAGCGTCAATATTAGATACCTTTAAAGGCAAGGGAGCCATTGGTGCTTTGGCTGCCGTCCTTGGCTATGGAGCTTTGTCTCCAATGATTGGTAAGATTGAAGGTAATTCGCCTAAAACAAAAGGAATCCTTGATAAAATTAGAGATTTCTTTTCGGGACTTATCGGTGGTGGTTCAGAAAAAATAGCAGCTTCTTTGTTTGATGATATGGCAAAGGGTTTGAAAACTTTTGATAAAAACGTTGAGCTTGATGAAGCGGTTAAAATTCCTAATGGGAAAAGGCTCGTTTTAACGAAAGATGGTAATGATAATAACCCTGCAAGCGTAGAGCTCCCAAAAGAAGCAGTAACTATAACGGTAGTACAGGATGGAAAAGAAATTAAATTAGAAGGTGGAAAAATCCTTGAAGCTAAAGGTGCGGATATTATTATTGCTTCCGGTACGACTTTTCCAAAAGGTACAAAATTTTCAAAGGGATGCAAATTTGAAGATGTTCCTGAAACGCCAAAAGCTGCTTAATTTTTTGATATTTTTTCGTGTTCGGCCAATTTTATGCTAGAATGACAGCGAATTTTATTCTTAATCTTTTTTCGTATGTCATTAAACATGAAAGGAATCAAAGAAAAATCACTCGTTATTGTTAAGCCGGATGGAATTCAGAGAGGGCTTATTGGAGAGGTTATTGGCCGTTTTGAAAAGAAAGGCTTGAAGATTGTTGGGCTTAAAATGATGTCATTAGATGAAGCGATTTTGCGTGAACATTATGCGCATCATGTTGCTAAGCCATTTTTTAAAGGTTTGGCAGATTTCATGCAAAGTAGCCCGGTGATTGTGCTTTGTATTGAAGGTTTGAACGTTGTTAATGCTGTTCGATTGGTTTGTGGCGTTACGAAGGCTTATGAAGCTGATCCGGGATCGATTCGCGGAGATTTGGCCATGAGTACGGCTTGTAACGTTGTTCACGCATCAGATTCAGTTGAAAATGCGGAAAAAGAAATAAAGAGATTCTTTAAAGATGATGATCTTTTTGATTATGATAAGGCGGAATATATGCATGTTTATGCGGAAGATGAGAGAGTTTAGATCAAAGTTTAAAATTTAGAATTACAAATGAATGTTAAAGCATGGAGGGGCGCTATTGACAGTAATTTTTATTTGTCTAAAATGGTATTCCTATAATTTAAAGTTATGAAACTTACTGAATTTTACGAAAAAAGAATAAAGGTGCCTGTAAAAACATATTTGACCGAAACAGAAAAAGGTAGAAAAATTGCAGAAATAACTTTAGATATTCAGGCAAGAGTTTGTAGAAGTATTACAAGGCATTATCATTTGACTAGGCCTTTGTGGTAAGCGATAATTATTTCGTTAAATTAACCCCTTATTTATATGAAAAGAACTTCAATGCTTTTAGTTATTGCTGCTGTTTTTGTGGTTGTGGCTGTTGCTGTTATTTATTTTTGGCAAAGTGGAAATCTGAAGAAGTGGCAGAAAGAATTGCTCTCTGAAAAACCAACAATTTCGAAAAATATTTTTAAGAATGTTACTTTTCCGGTTAGATGCTCCGGGCTTGGCGAAGGGTGGACGTCTTATACTAATCAGACGATGAAATTTTCTTTTTGTTATAAAAAAGAGTGGGGAATTCCAAAATTGGAGGATTTAACTTCGACACCATCTAAGCAATTAGTTGGTAAACAATGGAACCTTACTTTTACGAATAATCCTGAAGGTAAGCGTTTTATGGAGTATTTTCCAATAGACATTTATTATCAAACGCTTGATTTTGCGATTACTGCCGATGGTGATCGTTCTCCCGGTCCGCTTATGACCGATTGGGAGAAAATGGATTTGAGCAAAACAGAAGCACAATTAACAAAAGTTCTTTTAACAGGTGAAAAAGGTATGACTTTGAGTAAAATTAAAGTCGCTGGACATGATGCCTTGAAGGAAACGGGATTTTTTATGGGCATGGATGGCGCAAAAGAATATGTGACAAAATGGCTTGTTCCAAAAACAATGGTTGATGAAAAATATAATTTGGAAATTTCCGTTTATGATAAGAAGTTCGCTGAAGATGCTGAAAAAATGGTAAATTCCATGAAATTTTAAAGAAAATTCAAAAAATTCAGTTGCGCTTGAGCTTGAAAAGTCGCTATAGTAGTTTTGCATGGAGGAAATTGATATAAAAAGAAAAGCGCATGAGTTTAGGATAGACATCCTGAACATGATACATAAGGCAAATTCCGGGCATACTGGAGGCTCTCTTTCTGCGATTGATATTTTAACGACACTTTATTTTGGAGAAAGTAAGGGTAAAAAGTTTTTAAATACTGATCCAAAAAATCCGGATTGGACAGATCAGGATTATTTTATTTTGTCGAAAGGGCATTCTTGTCCGGCGCTTTATGTGATTTTGGCTGATTTGGGGTTTTTCCCAAAAGAAGAATTGAATCATTTTAGGCAAGTTGGTGCGCTTCTCCAGGGTCATCCTGTGAGAAAAACGCCTGGTGTGACAATGACGACCGGGACTCTTGGAAGTGGAATTTCCGCTGCCGTTGGGCTTGCGATGTGTCTTAAAATGGAGAAAAAAATGAATAAAGTTTATGTGATGGTTGGTGATGGAGAATTTCAAGAAGGAATTGTTTGGGAAGCGCTTATGGCCGCCGGTCATCATAAGCTTGATAATTTGGTGGTTATTTTGGATAACAATGGGGTGCAGATGGATGGATATGTTAGATCTGTTATGAGCATTGATCCCGTTGTGGATAAATTTGACGCGTTTGGATTTTTAACGCTTCAGGTTATGGATGGGCATAATATTGCGGATTTATTGAAGGCTTTTTCAAAAGCTGTTGATAATCCAAGAAAGCCGGTTGCGATAGTTGCTAATACCGTTAAGGGCAAGGGGGTTAGTTTTGCTGAAGGGAAAGCTTCCTATCATGGAGTGGCTTTAAGTAAAGAGGAGATGAGCGTTGCGATCCCGGCAATACAAAAAAATATAGAGCAATGTGTTGAATATGAATGCGACTGAAATAACCTAATAAACACCAATTACTAATAATCAGAAATGCGATGTCAGACGAAAAACCGATTGAAAAAATAGCGACGAGGAAAGCATTTGGGCAAGCCCTAGCTGAACTTTCGGGTAAATATAAAAACATTGTTGTTTTGGACAGTGATGTTGGAAGTTCACTTTTTACGAATATTTTTGCGCAGAACTTCCCTGAAAGGCATTTTAATTTTGGGATTGCGGAATCGAATATGGTGGGAGCGGCATGCGGTTTTGCGATAAGAGGAAAAATTCCTTTTGCCGGAAGTTTTGCGGTTTTTTCTGCGGGGCGCGCATGGGAACAGCTTCGCACAAGTGTCGGTTATGGAAATTTTAATGTTAAAGTTGTTGGATCACACGGAGGGCTTTCTGTTGGGGAAGATGGGGCTACACATCAAGCTTTTGAAGATATTGCGATTACGCGTGTGATTCCGAATTTTAAAGTTTTTTGTCCCGCCGATGGAGCTGAAACAAAAGCAATGATGAAAGTTATTGTTGAGGATTATGGCCCAACTTATTTGCGTTTTTCAAGACCGGCAATGCCGATTATTTATGACGATACTTATAAATTTCAGATAGGAAAGGGAAGTGTTGTTAAAGATGGCAATGATATTGCGATTTTTGCTGTTGGTACAATGGTTCATTTTGCCCTTGAAGCGGCTAAGAAATTAGCAGCTGAAGGGCTTTCTGTTGCGGTTATAAATATGTGTAGCATTAAACCTATTGATGAGGATTTGATCGTTTCTTATGCGAAAAAATGCAAGATGCTTTTCAGCGCGGAAGATCATAATATTTTAGGTGGACTTGGCGGTGCAATTTCTGAAGTTTTGTGTGAAAAATATCCAAAGGTTTTACATAAAATTGGGATTGAAGATAGGTTTGGAGAATCCGGAAAGTGGGAAGAGCTGTATAAGAAGTATGGCTTGGACGCTGATGGAATTGTGAAGAAAGTTTTGGCTAAATATCGTACTTAGAAATTAACAAATATAATATGGCCTCACTACCACCTTTCAAAATTTTTTCAGGGACATCGCATCCGGAGCTTGCGAAAGCTATTGCAAGGCATTTGGGCGTGAAATTGTCTGAGATTTTGGTTTCCAGATTTGCGTGCGGAGAAGTTTATGCACGACCACTTGAAACCGTGCGCGGTTGCGATGTTTTTATTGTTCAAACTGCTACGCACAATGTTGATAAAGATTTGATGGAACTTTTTATAATGATGGATTCTTTGAAGCGAGCATTTGCTGCGAAAGTGCACGTTGTTATGCCATATTATGGATATGCAAGGCAAGATCGCGTGACCGTTCCTCGTGAGCCAATTTCTGCGAAGCTTGTTGCGGATTTGATTTCTGCCGCCGGCGCAGATCATTTGGTTACAATCACTTTGCATTCGGATCAGGTACAAGGATTTTTTGATTTTCCGGTTGATAACTTGATTGCACGAAAACTTTTTGTTCAATATTTTAATAAAAAGAAAATTAAGGATTTGACGGTTGTTTCTCCTGATGCCGGAGGCGTTAAGGAAGCCAAGAAGTTTGCAAATTTAATAGGTGCGGAACTTGCGATTATTTATAAATCAAGAACAGCGCATAATGTTTCTGAAGTTACGAGCGTTGTTGGTGACGTGAAGGGCCGAACCTGTTTGCTTTATGATGACATGATCGATACGGCGGGTTCGGTTTGTAATGCGGCGGAAGCTTTAAGAAAGAGCGGTGCGAATAAAGATATTTATCTTGCCGCGACACATGCTGTGTTTTCTGATCCTGCCGTTCAAAGGCTTAAGAAAGCCAAATTTAAAGAGATAGTTATTACAGATACAATTCCACTTGATAAGAAAAAATCCATGCTAAATTTGAAAGTTTTGTCTGTTGCGAATATGCTTGGTGATGTTATTAAGAATGTGCATGAGTCGAAGTCGGTTACCGTAGTGCTATAAATTCGAAATTCGAATATCGAAATCCAAAATAAATCAGAAATACGAAATTAGAAATTACAAAGAATACCAAAATCTAAAATCCAAACGAATGGCAAATAAAACTAAAATTTATATCGGGGCGGATCACGCGGGCTATGAAATGAAAGGGGAAATTAAGAAGTTTGTTGAAGGATTGGAATATCAAATTATCGATCTTGGAACTTTTTCGACAGATTCGGTTGATTATCCGGATATTGCGCGCGAGGTTGCTGAAAAGGTTATTGAGATTCCTGATGCTGTCGGTATTTTGATTTGCGGAACAGGAATTGGGATGTCGATTGCTGCAAATAAATTGCAAGGGATTCGCGCAGCGGAATGCGTAAATGAGGCTATGGCGGAATTTGCGAGAAAACATAATAATGCAAATGTCCTTTGCATGGGTTCGAGATTGATTGACCTTGAAGCTGCAAAGAAAATTACACAAAAATTTCTGGAAACAGAATTTGAGAATGAAGAAAGGCACGTAAGACGTGTCGATAAAATGACAAAAGTATGGCCAAAATAAAACTTTTACCAAAACAAATTGCAGCATCTATCTTATCAGCTGATTTTGGACGTTTAAACGAGGATATTGCGAGTTTGAAGCATCATGTCGATTTGATCCACGTTGATGTTATGGACGGGCATTTTGTGCCGAATATTACGATTGGGCCTGTTGTTGTGAAGCATATTAAAAGCAAAATTCCTTTGGATGTGCATTTGATGATTGAAGATCCTATGAAATATATTAAAGATTTTGCGCCATATGCGCATTATATAACTGTGCATCATGAGACGTGTAAGCGTGATTTGAAAAAAGTGATTCGTTATATCAAAAAACTTGGTTGTAAGGTTGGTGTTTCTATAAATCCGCACACTCCACTTTCTAAAATTTATGGTGTTTTGAATGAAGTTGATTTGGTTTTGCTTATGACTGTTAATCCCGGTTTCGGCGGTCAGCCTTTTATTAAATCCGTTTTGCATAAAATAAAATACTTGAGACATATTTGTCCGAAATTGAATATTGAAGTTGATGGTGGAATTAATCCAAAAACTGCAAAGGTTTCTTCTTATTATGGTGCGAATATTTTTGTTTCCGGAAATTATATTTTTAGTAGTAAAAGGAGAATCTCCGCTATTAAAAAACTTCGAAAAGCGGTGGAGATTTGATGAAAGGGATGTGGTTTTAGGGCATGGCCGCGAGTCTGCTGGACAAATTGGCTGTTTTTGCGTATAATTGCATCCTTGTGTTTAAAATACACGAAGTATGGGTAAAAAAGATGGGCTTGAAGGCCGTGAAGGCGTTCGTGATTGCCCCGATTATGTAGCTGACTTTTTTGATTTTGAGAAAGCTTGTCAAAAGTTTCCGGATTTGCGTGCAAAGCTTGAAGGCATGCCGGCAAAAGATCAAATCTTTAAAGCTTTTGGCTTCTTTTCCGTTGAGATTTCTGATGTTTATGCTCAAATTGAAAATCCTGAAAAGGTTAAAATTTCAGTTTTGAATGGTCTTGAATATCAGAGAATGTTTTATGAAAAGCTGATTGATATTTTTGTAAAAAAGGTTGAGCCGAGAATTTGGATTATTAAAAAAGCCGCTATTGATACCGGTGTGCCCGAGTTGGAATTTCCTTCGGGATGGGAAGATAGGATAAGATATGATGTCGCTTTTGCTTTTGTCGTGCATTTCGGTCAAAAAAGACACGAAAGTGATTATGATCCTGAAACGGGCGAGTCATCGGGTGAACTGCTTGATTATATTCGTCATCCTCTTAGGGTTGCGCTTTCCGAGACGCGTCCAATTTCGGTTGGACCAATTGATGAGGTAACCGTTGGTCTTGCTGTTTTACATGATGTTGTTGAGGATTTTGGAAGAGGCCTTTTTGGTGAAAAAGGCATTGGATTACCAAAAAAAGCTTTGGACGATTTGAAATCTCGAATGCTTCAAAATATTGATGAAAATCAACCGCCGTCTTTGAGCAAGAGTGGTGATAAGATGTCTAGGCTTATTTCTGTTGTCAGTAAGGATGATGATCCTAAAAAATCACGTGAACAGCATTTAATTGATTTGTTAAAAAAACTTACTTTTTTGCCTGACGATTGTGTCCCGGACAATAGATTGGGATTGTTTTTAAATAATTTAAAATGCTTTGTTGTTAAGGTCCTTGATAGGCTTGATAATGAGCAAACAAGCAGATATTTAAAAGATAAAAAACCTGTCGTTTTTGAGGCAATGATGAATGAAACTTCTTTCGTTTTTTATATCGCTTCGATGCTTTTTGGGATGGCCAGCGCCGCTGATTGGATTACGGATTTTGTTGAATTGATTGATAAGGAGGCTTGGCGTCCATTTTTTAATTTTAAAAAAATAGAAAGAAAAGCTTATGATCCGGAGGCTTCTTTGATAAGGTTTTTTCAAACTAAAATGGAACAACATTCCGGCGTGACAGGTTTCAGTCCAATTTATGGTCATGATTATACTATTATTTCTCGTCCACGGGCTTTGCGACATAGGAAAGAAGCGTTTGACGAAAAAGCTAGAACCCATGATCATCCAGTTAGCTCTTTTGAGGCAGAAGCTATGAGTCAGCCTTTTCAGCATAACATTATTTTTGTTCCCTTGACCGGTAATCCGCAAATGAACTTGATGATAGCTGACGTTGCTAGAAGCATTTTTTCCGAGTTCTTTTTACCTTTGGATAGAAGTGAATATTCCGAAGATAGAAATACTCTATTTGGTTCACTATTTGAATATGCTAGAGACAGAAGGTCTTCCGAAAATGTTGACAGGCCTAGTCTTGGTGAAGTTGTTTATAAAGTTTTTGATGGGCCGGAGGATATGAGGAAAAAGCTTTATGGGCTTATACATTCTTCTATTATTGATCGTGATGTGTTTTCTATGGCTTATATGGATAGAGCTTTTAAATTTATTGCTGATTATGTTACAAAGTTAGAATTTAATTCGACTTGTTTGGATTACGCTGATGGATTATCGGCGATTGTTGACGTTATTGAAGGTTTGGCGTTTAACGTCGTTGAAGGCGTATGTGGTTATGATTCTTCCGACACCTCAAGGTTTATTGATCCAAAGGTTGTAAGCGAATTAAAGAAGCTTGTTGAGTTTGATGTCTATGCTCTGTTTGCTCCTGTTGTTAACGCTAAAGTTAAAATTACGAGGATAAAGCGTGGCAAGCAAAGAGTTGATGATTTAGGTGAGATTTCTTTGCCGTGTGGATCGAGCGTTGCTTATGCTTTATTTCACACTCTTCCAACCTTGCTTTCTTGTAAAATTCTTGGACGCTTTGATGGTAAATATTTCGATGGCGATATATGTAGTCCCATTAGAGAAGGTGAAGATGTTAATATTCTTATAGATGAAGATAGTTTTTTAGATGAAGATTTACAAGCATATCAAATCGAAGTGGCTCGCAGAAGCTTAAAACTTGATATTTTACCATTTACTGCAAGATCAAATGGTCTTGATTTGGCTCGGCTTGACTCTGTCCTTGAGGCTTAAATTCGGATAAAATAGAGCGTAACATTTTTGAAACTTCGCAATTTGTTCTTGTGGATTGTTTGCGTCGGATCTGATATAAAGAAATAAATTACCTTCACAAAAATACCCAGTTTTAATCAGACTGGATAATTTATTTTACTAACCCAATTTAAAATGATTATCGGCGTACTCAAGGAAATCAAGGACAACGAAAATCGCGTTGGTCTTACTCCAAGTGGAGCAAGAGAGTTAGTTGGCGCGGGACACACTGTTCTTGCACAGAATGGGGCAGGGGTCGGTTCAGGTTTTAGCGATGAAGAATATGTCGCTGCCGGAGCGCAAATGATCGCAACTCCAGACGAACTTGTTGAAAAAGTTGATATTTTGGTAAAGGTTAAGGAGCCAATTCCAGCGGAATATCCTTTACTTGCGAAATTGGCAGGAAAAACGCTTTATACTTATTTGCATTTGTCAGGAGTTGACCCTCAATTAACACAGGTTTTGTTGGATAATAAAATTACAGGCGTTGCATATGAGACTGTTGTCGGAAAGAAAGGAGGGCTTCCCCTTTTGGCTCCAATGAGCGATGTTGCCGGTGTTCTTGCCGTTCAATATGCGGCTCAATATCTTCAGAAAAAATATAATGGATTTGGTGTAACGATGGGCGTTATTCCAAATACTGATCTTGCGAATACGGTTGTTGTTGGAGGTGGAGTTGTCGGAGCAAGAGCTGCGAAGACAGCTGCAGGCATGGGTGGAAAAGTTACGATTTTCGATATGAATCCTGCAAAAGTTGAATTTTTGAAGAAAGATTTTAAAAAATATCTTGGTTCAAATTTGATGAAAAATGTTCAGATTTTGGTTTCAGAGCCTGCTGTATTTGCTGAAGCCATCAAGAATGCTGATGTTGTTGTTGGTGCCGTTCTTGTCCCGGGTGCAAAAGCTCCAAGAGTTGTTACGGAGGAACATGTAAAATCAATGAAAAACGGCTCTGTTATTGTTGATGTTGCAATTGACCAAGGTGGTTGTATTTGGGGTTCAAAAGCTACAACACACAGTAACCCGATTTACGAAATTGAAGGTAAGATTTTCTGCTGTGTAGCAAATATGCCCGGTCAGGTTTCAAGACATTCAACGCAAGCACTCACGTTTGCCACGATCACTTATTTGATGGAAATGGCGAATAAAGGCGTTGTTAAGGCTATCAAATCTTCTTTGAAAAAAGATGGCGGTTTTGCAAAAGGCGTGAATACATATGCCGGCAAAATCACATGGAAGCCCGTTGCGGAAGATTTGGGAAGAATGGCGGATTACGCGGATTTAATGGATATGCTTGGAATGACAAGAGAGCAGGGAAGCGTTAAGCCTGCGGAAGTTGCGGTTGTTGCGGCACCCGTTGTCGCTTCGGTTGCACCTGTTGCAGCTCCAGTTGCTCCTGCGGATAACGCAAATCCGGTTGCTTAATTAAGCGCGAAATATTTGGCGCAAAAACTCAAAGCTAATAAAGGCCGCTCGGAGAAATTCGGGCGGTTTTTTTGGTGTAAATTTTAAATATAATCCGGTTTGTGAGGTATAATTTGATTAAGAAAATAGAAAATTTATGCAAATTGATTATTTTTTAAAAACTTTTAAAGGGCTTCGAGATAATTCGCCTCATGTTTCTTCAGCGAGTGCTGATAATGAAAACTGTCTTTATACTTATAGCCTCGCTTATTCTAAAAATGCATATTGTATTTTTTTAGGCGGGTGGGTCCAAGACTGTTATTACGGAGAATTTCTTGTTAAATGTCAGGACTGTGTTGATTGTGTGAAAATCGAGCAATCAACTTTGTGTTATGAGTGCGTGGAATGCGGGCAGTGTTATAGTTCGAATTATTTATTAAAATGTAATTCTACCCAAGATAGTGAATATTGTATAAATTTGCGTAATTGTACGCATTGTTTTCTTTCCGGTAACATTCATCATGCTTCTTATGTGTTTAAAAATAAAAAATATTCAAAGAAAAGGTACGAAGAGCTTGTTGATGCATATAAAAAAGAGAAAACCATACAACGACTTTATGATGAGTGGCTTGATTTATGCGAGAAAACGCCGCGTATTAATCTTTTAATGACTCAATGCGAAAATTGTTTGGGTGATAATATTTCATTTTCAAAAGATGTCTATGCGGGATTTGACTTGGTGAAAGCTGAGAATTTTTTATATAGCGAAGAAGGTGGTTATGGTAAGGATTGTTGTGATACTCTTATCGCAACTGATGAGCTTCATTATGAATGTTTTGGTGTAACTAAAAACTCTTACAATTGCAATTTTTGCGTAGAATTAACCACCTGTGTTAACTGCGAATTTTGTTATAGCTGTTATGATTGTTCGGATTGTTTTGGGTGTGTGTATTTAAAAGGAAAGAAGTTTTATATTCTCGATAAGCCATATACGGAGGAAGATTATAAAAATGAGGTCGAATTACTTAAGAAAAATTTAAAAACTGCTGGATTTTACAGTTTTGACCTTATGGTTGATTAGATTGTTTTGCACAAGGGAAAAACTGAAAAAGTTTGAAATAAGTCTGCACTGCGCTTGACTGATTTCTGCGCTTTTTCTTCTTCGCTTCAGGTACGCTGAATACGCGTACCTTGCGCTACGAACCGTTTTTCTCGCATGTATTTGGTGCTCCCGGCAGGAATCGAACCTGCATTTCAGCCTTCGCAGGGCTGCGCTCTATCCGTTGAGCTACGAGAACATGATGAAAAGCATGGCTATTTTAGCGTTTAATGTTTTAAATATCAAATCTGTATCGGCATTTTTTTCTTTCGCCTCTGTGATAGCAGTCGTTGTGTTTTGGAATATCAATTATTTCGACGAGTTTGCCGCCTGCAAGTTCGCAAGTTTTTCTTGAAGGAGCGTTTTCCGGATTGCAGGTTGTCCAAAGTGGGTTTATTTTGTGTTTTTTTGCGAATGGGAACAGTAGTTTTAGGCTTCGTAGAGCGTATTTTTTACCTCTGAATTTTTCGTCGACTCCGTATCCGATGTGTCCGCCGTATTTTATGTTTTCGTTGTAGCCGACGCGGAAATGGATATAGCCCATTTTTTCAGATGTTTTTGAATTGCGCATTTCGAATTCATAGACCGGAATGTAATTTAGCTTGTCGTTAGCGGGAACGGTTTTTATTAAAATTAGCTCCAGTTCGTCGTCGGTGAGCTTGCCGGGGTCTAAAAAGGTGAAAGGTTCTTCCATGTGAGCAATTTTATACGGATTTTTATAAATTTGTTAGGAAAAGTTTAAAGTGGGTTCATTTAGTTGTGCTTTATTGTTGGCGTGAAAATTTATGCGTTTATAGACAGTCAAAATTTGAATCTTGCTATTCGTGGAGCCGGTTGGAGACTGGATTTCAGGAAGTTTTATGTTTATTTGAGTGAAAAATACAAGATTGATAAAGCGTTTCTTTTTATAGGTTATTATCAGGGGAATGAAGGGTTGTATAAAAATCTTCAACAGATGGGTTATATTCTTATATTTAAGCCAACTTTACAGGATAGGGATGGTTGTATTATTAAAGGCAATTGCGATGCGGAGCTCGTTTTACATTGCATGATTGAATATAAGAATTTTGATAAAGCGATTGTTGTTAGTGGTGATGGTGATTTTTATTGTTTGGTTGAATATTTGGAGAAAAATAATAAATTATTAAAAATTGGTATACCGAATAAATATAAATACTCTTCTTTGTTTATGCCATTTGCCAAGTATTTTTTCTTTATAAACTATTTTCGATATTTTTTGGAATACAAAAAGGAGAGGCATTAACCGTCGGACGAAACCTAGGTGTAGCCTCTCATCGTGATTGATTTGATTATAATATCTGTTTTTTATGGATGCAAGCGTTTTGATTAAATTTTTCTTAAACTTTTTATAAAACCTCGATTTTTCCCTTATTGAAATAATAAATATTTTCCATTTTAAAGCCGTATTTTCCACCTTTCTTTTTGATATGCGGCTCAAATGTAAATAGATCAACGTTTTTAAATTTGGCTTTGTTTCCGGCTTTTATGTATATGCGATCATTTTTATTTTTTTCGATTGAATGTCCAAGGTTCTTGTTAAAATCCAGATTTACAAATCCAAGTTCTTCAATAAGTGAATTTAATTTTATGTATGCTTCTTCAAAGCTTGTTTTTTCGTTTACTATTTTTTTGAAGTTTTCGTGAAGTTTGATTTCAGTTTTTATGCCTTGATTGATTTCTGATGATTTAGATTGATTAGTTTTTATGACTTTGCCATTTTGGATCACAAAAGATCTTGCAAAATCGCCCCAATAACCATTGATTTCCGGGCTTAAATCAACCGTAACGAGATCTTCAGATTTAACTTTTACATTGCTTGCTTTGTAGTTTTTACCCGATATTGAAATTGTTGTTTGTTTTCCTATAAAAACCAAGGCTCCAACATTGTAATACCAAAATGAATTTATGCCTTTTTTAATCATGAATTTTTCAGCCGCGTTTTTTATTTCCTTTGCAGAAAGCCCTTCATTGATGAAAGTTTTTAAAAATTCAATAGTTTCTTTGGCAATTTTTTGAACTTGTTTGTATTTTTTTATATCCATAAAGAAAACTTTTTAGTTAGTTCGTTTAATTCACTTTTTTCTCCAAGCATGCAGATTCCGTAATATTCCAGCTCGATTTCCGGTGTTGATTTTGATTTTTCAACTTGCTCTTCCCATGTTCCGATCGTCATGGCGTTTGTGAATGATGCGAACGGAATGCCTTTTTCTATTAATGCGTTTCGTAGTGTTCTTATTTTGTTTGAATTATCCGCTTTAAGGATGATATATGGCCATTTTGAGGCGAAATGATTGCCGTTATCTTTGTCTGCATAGCTGATGACTCCCATATCTTTATTCGATGAATATGTGTTAACTAAGCCAACTGTCATGTGTGCAAGAGCATTCATGGCTTTTCCAACTTCAATTTTTTTGTTTAGAACCGCTACGAATTTTGTTGATGTCATATTGATTTTGTTTAAACTTTTGCTGAACTTATTGTTTCGTTCATTTGCGGATGTAAAAGCGTATTGCTGGAAAGTACATTGCTGTCTTTGAGATAATTTAGCGGTTTTCCGCTGAAGCTGGTTGTTTTCCCACCGGCGTTTTTGAGAATTAAAATTCCGGCTGCGATGTCCCATGGTTTGAGCGCTGTTTCAAAGCATCCATCGAGTTTCCCGCAGGCAATATAGCAAAGGTCGAGTGCGGCTGAACCTAAGCGTCTTACGGCTCCGGCTTTTTTGCAAAAGTTTGTGTAGTATGCGATTTCTTTTTCGTGGAAAATGGGTTGCATGCCGGTTGTTAGGAGGGCGTCTTCGAGCTTTTTGGTTTTGGATACGGAAATTTGTTTTCCGTTTAAATATGAGGCGGAATTTTTGGCTGAATAAAAGGTTTGATTTAAGATTGGAGCGTGAACAACGCCAGCGATAATTTCGCCATTCATTTGAAGTGCGATTGAAACTGCGACAAATGGAATTCCGTGAATGAAATTTTTTGTTCCGTCGATTGGGTCGATTATCCAGAGGAATTTTGAATTTTTTTTGGATGCGGCCTGTGCCACGTTTTGCGTGGCGGCCTGTTCTTCGGCAAGTATTTTATGGCTCGGATAAGCCTTGTTTATTTCTTTTGTAATAACTTTTTCGATGTGCCTGTCGATTGTCGTAACAGGATTTTTTACGCTTTTTAATTCAATGGATTTTTGTAAATCAAAGTTTTTTGCGATTTCTTTGCCGGCTTCTTTGGCTATTTTTAAAGCAAATTTTAAATATTCATTCATGGACGCATTTTATCTGAAAAACGGGGATTTTTCCAATCTTGTTTTTCAGACACGTTTGGTTTGCCCGGCGAGCAAACCTGCACTAGCGCTCAGCTGAACTCGTTTTGCTTTGCAAAACACCGTGCTCGTTCAGTTTCGCGACTGTCTTCAAAACAAATCTTGGAAAAATCCCTACCTTTCATTATTCCCTTTCAAATCCCTTTATTTTGCGATAAAATGAGCTACATGCAGAAATTCAAAATTACAACCAAGATGACGCCGAAAGGAGATCAGCCACAAGCGATTGATAAATTGACGAAGGCCGTGAATTCGGGCGTGAAAGATCAGACGCTTCTTGGAATCACCGGTTCCGGTAAGACTTTTATTGTTGCGAATGTGATTCAAAATACGCAAAGGCCGACATTGATTTTGGCGCATAACAAAACGCTTGCCGCGCAACTCTGTTCCGAGTTTAAAGAATTTTTTCCGGATAATGCTGTCAGTTATTTTGTTTCTTATTATGATTATTATCAGCCTGAAGCATATATTCCACATTCGGATACTTATATTGAAAAAGACGCTTCCATAAATGATGAAATTAATAAATTCAGGCATGCGGCGACTGTTAATTTGTTGACGCGTCGTGATACGATAATTATCGCTTCCGTATCATGTATTTATGGCTTGGGTGATATTGAAGAATATGAAAAATTAGCGCTTGAAATTGGGAAAGGCGGTTCATATAAACGCGATAAAATTTTGAGACAGCTTGCGGATATGCAATATTCAAGGAGTACGATGGAATTTAAGCAGGGGATGTTTCACGTTTTAGGTGATACGCTTGAGGTTTTTCCACCTGATCGCGATTCTTTTTATAGATTGGAATTTTTTGGAGATGAACTTGAAAAAATTACGGAAGTCGACGCTTTTACGCATGATGATTTGAAAGAATATGATCAGATAAAGGTTTTTCCGGCAAAGCATGATGTTACTTCTCGCGTAAAAATTGCAAAAGCTACCGATGCGATTCGCGCTGATTTGGATCTTCGATATAACGAACTTAGAAAAATTGGAAAGAATTTGGAAGCGGAACGCATAAAAACTCGAACGGAATATGATTTGGAAATACTTCAGGAGACGGGTTATTGCAGCGGAATTGAGAATTATACAAGATATTTGAATTCCAGAAAACCGGGCGATATGCCGACGACTCTTCTTGATTATTTTCCTGATGATTTTTTGATGATTATTGATGAGTCGCATATGTCGATTCCACAATTAAATGGGATGTACAATGGCAACTTTTCACGCAAACAAACGCTTGTGGATTATGGCTTTAGATTGCCATCTTCGCATGATAATCGTCCACTCAAATTTACGGAATTTCAGAAACATATGAATCAAACAATTTATGTTTCCGCAACTCCTGCGCTTTATGAAAAAGAAAAATCGATTAAGAATATTGTTGAGGTTGTTGTGAGACCGACAGGGCTTATTGATCCGGAAGTTGAAGTGCGTCCGATCAAGCATCAGATTGATGATTTGATGAATGAAATTCATAAGAGGATTAAAGCAAAAGAACGTGTTCTTATTACAACCTTAACAAAAAAATCTTCGGAAGATTTAACGGAATTCTTGCTTGATGCGGGTGTGAATGTGAAATATTTACACTCGGATATTCAAACAATTGAGCGTATTGAAATTTTGCGCGATTTAAGACTTGGAAAAATAGATGTTGTTGTTGGTATCAACTTGCTTCGTGAAGGTTTGGATTTGCCGGAAGTTTCATTGATTGCGATTTTGGATGCAGATAAGGAAGGGTTCTTGAGGTCGGATACGGCTTTAATTCAAACAATAGGGCGTGCTGCACGTAATATTAATGGAAAAGTGATAATGTATGCGGATCGTATTACAAAATCTATGAAATTCGCGATTTCTGAGACCGAGAGAAGACGCAAAATTCAGACAGCATACAATAAAAAACACGGCATTACGCCGCAGACGATTATTAAGGCGATCAAAGATATTGCCGGACAGCATGCGAAACCTGAAATTAAGGGTTTTGATTTGAAGAAGGTGCCAAAAGGTGAGGCGAGATTTTTGATTGATAATTTGATGAGTCAGATGAATTTGGCTTCTGAAAATCTTGAATTTGAAAAAGCGGCGGCCATTCGAGATAAGATTAAAGAGGCGAGAGAGTTTTTCGGAATGGAAATTGTGTAGTTTTTTAGTTTCCGATTTGTCCGACTTTTATTGCTTTTATTTCAACCGGACATGTTATTGACGCGGAGATTTCGTCTATGGCTTTTAAGGCTTGTGGATCCGCTATGAATGCACGTTTTACTCCTTTTGCGAGGAGTTTGTTGAATACGCGTTTGATACGCAAAATCGTTTCTTCGTCGTTGTTTCCAAAGTAAAATTTGCTGAATAAAATTTGATCAAATTCGATTTCATTTAAATCGATGAAATTGAAAAAATGTTCGAGAATGAAGAGCGCGGAATGGTCGCAGTTGCTTATGTAGCTATCAATTACTTTGCCGCGTCCGCCTGAAACGTCTTGTGCATAAATTTCGATTTCATGTTTTTTTAAATCAGCATAAATATCGTTAAAAGTGGCTTTTAGACTGACTTTTGAGAGGAAGACACAAAGTGTTTTTCCACCGGTTCGTTTGATCAAATATTTCGCGAGTTCGGCTGTTGATCTGTGGAGTGATTCGCGATTTAGATTTTTAAAATCTTCGATAAAATAAAATGCTGTTTCAGGTTTTTCATCTGATAAAATAAAATCTTCTTTGAAGTTTCGAATGTCGTTTTTTTCTTTTATATAAGCCAAGGATTTGTTTACAGACAAGTTTGGTGAAATAAGAATTATACTTTCATATTTTTCGAAAATATTTTTCTTAACAATTTCTTTTACGTTTAACGGTATTAAAACTATTTTTACTTTTTCATTTTCACTACGTTCGATTTTTGTTTTGTAGTTGCCATTTTCGGACAACAAGACGCTCATTAAAATTTGCAGTTTTTTGACAAGTTCTGTAGGTTTTTCTTTATCGAGAATTTCTTTTGCAAAAAGAGCGATGGCGCTTATTTGATTCCATTCTTTCGAGCCTTTATATGCTTCGCTTAATTCGACGCTTAAATATGCGTTTTGATTGGTTTGATCGGTTGATTTTTCAATCATCAACCAGAGCATCCCAAAAAGCATTTCCAGTTTTATTTTTAGTGTTTCGTTGAATGCGAGATTTTCCAAATCTGATGAATAATAAATTTCTGAAAGTGCAAATTCCGCTGTTTCATATATATTTTCAAAATTTCCGAGGATTAAATTTTTGGCTTTTGGAAGCGATATTGAGCCTGTTTTAATTTCTTTTAAAAGAGTTAGGTGCGAAACTGTGATCGCTTTTGATTCTTCAAGATTTTTTAATGCTTTTAAATAAAAACATTCATTTTTTTTATTGTGGTCGCATTCAAATTCATCGCAACAAACGCTTGTCCATAATGTGTTTTCGCCTCTAAATAATGCAAAATCGCTTTTTTCACCAAGCTTGGATTTTTCCAAACCGGTGATTATTTTTATAGTAAAAATTGTTTCTTCATTCGTTAATTCTTTTTCAAGAAATTTTTCAAAACGAGCAGGGGATAAATATTGAGTTTTTTCTTTGATTGAAGGCTCTAAAGGGCTTGATAATGCGATTATTGTGTTTTCAGAAAATTGATTCGCTGCGTCAGTTGTACATTCTTCAATATCAATATTTGGCGCATTTTCGAAAATGATTTTTTCTTTATTTTTTAGAGCCAATAGAATCTTTTCACTATATTTTGAAGAGGCGTTTGCCATTCCAATTGCTTTTTAAATTTTGAATTTTTTGTAGTGTTTGCGGATCCAGTTCTTTTATTTTTCCAAGAAGCATATTAAATAATGCCGCGGTTGCTTTTGCATCCGAAAGTGCGCGGTGTTTTTCTTCATGTACAAGCTTAAAAATGCGGCTTAAAGTTTCCAAGCTATATGAGCGCATTCCAGGTAAAAGAATTTGAGAAAATGTGATGGTATCGAAATATTCATTTGGGAATTCGAAAATTGCTCGACGCAAAATCGTGATGTCAAAGTCAGCGTTGTGCACAACAAAAGGCAAATCGCCAATAAACGTTTTTAGTTTTTCCGTTACATGATGTGCTTGTGGGGCATTTTCAAGGTCGCTATTTGAAATTCCGGTTATGCGTGTAACTTCAGGCGGAATTTGAATATTTGGATTAACGAGAGTTTGAAATTCTTCTTTTATACCGGATTCGTCGAATTTGACCGCTCCAATTTCAATAATTTGGTCGGTAACCACGTCAAGACCGGTTGTTTCAAGATCGATTGCAATAAACATAACGAAGCAATTATCAAGTATCATGGTTCAATTTACAATCAATTTTCAATTTATGAATTTACAATTTATAAATATGACGGGCGGCGCTTGACGTATGGTTGAGTATTTATTATAATTCACCTCCTTAATTAAATAATTATGCTTGCGCATTTTGCCGCTGATTTGCATGGAGATTGGGACAAGTATCACCTTTCTGGTCAATATGCCGCTCAAGAAAAACCGAGAGTTTTGATTCTTGGTGGAGATAATTTTCCCCGTGCAAATCCGGGTCAAAATGTTGTTGATGTTCAAACAACGTTTGTAAGGCAGTTATTGCGCGATTTTTTAGTCACTTTGCGTGATGATTCTCCGGATACGAAGGTTTTGCTTGTTAATGGGAATACTGACGTTCCTGAAACTAATCTGGACTTAACGGCTTTAGAGCGCGAAGGTTTATTAACGGTTATTGATTTTACAAGGGCTAGAGTTGATGATTTGGATTTTGTTGGTTATCCGCGTGTTAATCCCGGTGTTTCTGCGTTTAAACATCATGAAATGCGAGATTTACTTGCCGATCCTTATATTCCGGGAGACTCGAGGTCTAGAGGCGATCATTCGATCGAAGTGGATCTGCAGCGTTCTACATTTACAGAAAATCCAAAAAATACTGTTTGTGTTTTTCATGCACCTCCGTATGATACAAATCTCGACCTTCTTTATGCCGGTGAACATGTTGGTTCAAAGGCGATTCGTCAGTTTATTGAAACTCATCAGCCCTGGGTAACTTTGCATGGTCATGTGCATGAAGCCGCTCGTTATTCTGGATCTTTTGCTCATATTTTGGGAAATTCTTTATGTTTAACTTCTGGCAATGAAATGCATACTCCATATTTATATGTTGTTTCTGCTGATCTTAACGCAAGACGGGCGCGAAGGATAAGATTTATATAATTTTCAAGCTTTAATTTACAATCAATTTTTAATTTGCAAAAAATATTGCGGGGGGGGGTACAATGTATTTAATTTATTATTTAATTTCATTTTTATGAAAAAAACCGTATTAATCGCTGTGGCGGTTGTTGTTTTCATCGGTGTCGTTGTTGGTGCTTATTGGTATGGCGCGATGGGAGCTGAGTTAAAAGGTTTGGCCTTTGAAAATGCTAAAAATGCTAAAAATGTTAATAACGTTAATGTTCCAGGTAAATTGAAGCCATTAGATGGTTTTGACCTTGAAAAATTTATAGCATCGTCTGCAAATGATTTGTTGTATGCCAGCAAACGTTATAATGAAGAGCATACCGCTGTAAATAAAACTTCTTTATACAGCACGTTTTCGGATCTTATGAAATTTGTTCAAAAAGATAATATAAATAAAAATTATAAGTACATAGTCCGAGTTGAATCTGCGCCGAGTGAAGCGTGTAAGTATCAGCGAATTAGTTTCCATTTATAAAAGAAGGGATTAGGTTTTTGGTGCATAACCTAAACCCAATCCCAATGACAGAATATCAATTAAATAGTTTGTTGGAAATGAAAGAAAGAATA